>Ga0208789_1000086_pt1 | contig 139379 bp, 126 predicted proteins | sample Methanotroph_Enr_FD_187368 | JGI IMG/M metagenome (GOLD analysis project Ga0208789, IMG submission 187368) | Enriched soil microbial communities from Old Woman Creek wetland in Ohio, USA - Methanotroph_Enrichment_5 (SPAdes) (version 2) | ecosystem: Environmental > Terrestrial > Soil > Wetlands...
GTCACCTCGCTGGTGGTTGGTGCCGTCGGTATCTTCATCGGGCTTTTGGCCGAGAAGGCCAACGTTGCCCACCTGGTGGCCCTGGCCTTTGCCGTGGCCTCCTCCGGCAACCTGCCGGTTGTCGTGCTGTCGCTGTTCTGGAAGAAGTTCAACACCGCCGGTGTTATCTCCGGACTGGTGGTCGGCACCATCGCCTCCATCGGCCTGGTCATGGTCTCCCCCAACATGACCTATCCCAAGGTAGTTGCTGCCGGTGCCCAGAAGGTTATCACCGCCATGGAGAAGAAACAGGCTGCGTTAGCTCCTGGTGCCGCACTTGAAGAGAAGGACGCCAAGGCGCTGGCCAAGGCCAAGGTTGACTTTGAGAAGAACAAGGACGGCACGTCCATCATGGGTCTTGACAAGCCGATCCTGAAACTGAAGAACCCGGGCATCATCTCCATCCCGCTCGGCTTCCTCGCCGCTATCTTTGGCACGCTGCTGTTCCCGAGCCGCAAGGCCGAGGAGATGTGGGACGAGATCTATGTCCGCCAGAACACCGGCATCGGCATGGCCAAGGCCATCGACCACTGATCTGCTGATATACGATGTTTTACCAGTAGTAACGCTATGTGATCGGGGGAGGGTAACCTCCCCCTTTTTTTGTTTTTAACATCCTCCTGAATCTGTGGCGCCTTCCCGGCTCCTCTCGCCATTCCAATTCCATATCAAAGCGCCCTCTTCGTTGGCTCGTCTTCGGCTCCTCAACATACGGAGTGTATGCCTTCGTCGCCTCAATCCTCGCCGCCTTGACTGCATCTTTGATCTGGAATTGGAATCAGTCCTGGCGTTTCAGGCATGATTCACGACAGGGGCGTCGATCACTCGACACAGTCGGCATACGCCTCACGGGCGGCGATTGACTCCGGCATTTCGCTCGCTACGCCGTCCAGGCGCCACGCATTCAGGAGAATAGAGTGCGTAACCGTGGGGACAAGTGGGAAGTGCGGTGGAAATAGCGCATATAGCACTTTGCTTTTGGTGTGTTACGGGTTATTTCTAACGGTAAGTGAATAGAGAGTAATTGAAAGCGACAACACAGCCCATGAAACAATTCCTGCTTCCCCATCTTATCTGCCCTGCGTGTCTTCCCAATGAAATGCCGTTGGAGGTTACCGCTAAAAAAATTGAGGAGGATGATATTGTTACGGGGGAGCTCTTCTGTAAAAAATGTAAGAAGCGTTTTCCCGTTAAAGAGGGTATCGCGTTTCTTCTGTCCGACCCGTATGGTTACTCCACTGGCGGGCAATTGCGGTACGAGGAGCGAGAGATGGTAAACCGGTACCTCTGGAGTCACTATGCCGACCTGACGGGATGTGCCGAGGTGCGTGAAGCCGGCACGGCATGGGCTGGTTGCCTGGCGGACAAGGTCTCGTCCTCCTTCGATGCCGGTTGTGCCGTAGGGAGGCTTACCTTTGAAATGGCGTCACGGAGCGAATGGGCCGTAGGGTGTGACCTCTCGCACACGTTCGTTCGTATGGCTCGCCGACTGGCACAAGAACGGCGATGCACGTTTTCATTGCCCCTTGAAGGCAATCTGGCCGAAACCTTTGACAGCGAACTGCCTGCCAACTGGCGTTTTGACAACCTGGACTTTGTCGTGGCCGATGCCCTGGCACTACCCTTTAGCCGGGGCGCATTCCAGCAGGTTTCATCCGTGAACCTGCTGGACAGGGTTGCCTATCCATTGGCGCACCTGTACGAGATGAACCGCGTTGCGCAACCACGCGATGCGTCATTTCTTTTCGCGGACCCGTTTTCGTGGTCTACTGCCGCCGCACCTGAAGAGCGGTGGCTCGGTGGAACGACAACGGGGAAGTATGCGGGGAGAGGGGTTGATAATGTGCGATCGTTGCTGGCGGGGAGGGACAACCTGTTGGTCCCTGCCTGGCAGGTTGCCCGTGAAGGGAGCGTCACCTGGACGATGAGATCGCACACGAATCATCGTGAGGTGATCAGAAGCGAGTTTCTCATTGCACAACGGTGAATCGTTATAGTCGGCTACGGTATCCTGCCGTCCACTACACCAGCTCTATGTAATTGCCGTAGAAGTGCACATCTACCTCCTCGCCGGCCCTGAAGCCGGTGCTTTCGGCGGGAAGGAGGGCGATGGCCGCGGCATCCACCATGGTCCTCAGGATGGCGGTCTGCTGATTTCCGGCCGAGGTGGCGTACCATCTCCCCTCCTCCTTGTCCAGGCGGATGCGGATGATCTGGACCTTGCCCGGTTTCTTTTTCACGTTTTCACGTAAGATCGCCTTGAAGAGCGGGCGCAGCACACGGCTGTGCCCTTGCATCCTGAGCAGGGCCGGCCGGACAAATTCCTCGAAGGTGATCATGGTCGAGACCGGGTTGCCCGGCAGGGAGAATACGGGTGTCGTGTTGTGCAGGGCAAATGCGGTCGGTCCGCCCGGCTTGACGCCGATCTTCCAGAAGAGTTGCCGCGCCCCCAGCTCCGCGAGCACGTCGCGCACCAGGTCGCAATCGCCGGCCGAGACGCCGGCCGAGGTGATCAGCACATCGGCCTTCAAGCCTTGCCGCAGCTTTTCGCGATGGCTTTCCCGGTTGTCCCGGGCAATGCCGATGATCAACGGGATGCCGCCTGCCTCGCGCACGGCGGCGGCCAGCGACAGGATATTGCTGTTGATGATCTCTCCCGGCCCCGGCGTCACGCCCAGTTCGACCAGTTCATCCCCGGTGGAGAGGATGGCCACGGTCGGGCGGCGATAGACCGATACCAGGGCCATGCCGAAGGTGGCCAGCATGTTCACCTCGGGCGGACGGATGATGGAGCCGGCCCTGATACAGGTTGCACCCGCCCTGACATCCTCGCCGCGAAGGCGGATGTGCTGCCCCTTTGTGACCTGCTCACGCAGGGTTACCTCCTGCTCGCCATTGTCGGTCTCTTCCACCGGCACCACCGCATCGCAGCCGGCAGGCACAGGCGCTCCGGTCATGATCCGCACGGCCCGGCCCGGTTCTATCGTCACGCCATCGGCCTTGGCCCCGGCGGGCAAAAAACCGGCTACCGCGAGCCGGCACGGGATAGCGGTGCAATCGGCCGCGCGGACCGCATAGCCGTCCATGGCCGAATTATCCCAGAGCGGCATGTCCCAGGGCGCAACCACATCTTTTGCCAGCACCCGGCCGACGGCGTCAAGCAGGCTGATCTGTTCGGTTCCGACAGCGGTTACGTTCTCTAGGATGGTTTGACGGGCCTGTTCGAATGAAAGCATGGAAACTCCTGGTTGCGTACGGTTTTGGCCTTGACGCGCAATACTTGTTGCCAGCCGGAAATGTATCCGTATAATGGGCAGTCGGTATGCGGAAGGCTGACGTATTATAGCAGGCCTCCCGCTATTGTAAACGCCATAAATAAATCCTCAGAGAGCGGTCATGACACTCACCAATGAAGCCAAAGTCGGGATGTTTTTTGTCATCAGCGTCGTTCTGCTCGGCATGATGCTGGAGATCGGCAACCGCTGGAAGCTGTTCGATCATGGCGTCGCATACACGACCTTTCTTGCCTCATCCACCGGCCTTAAGCAGGGGGACGCCGTCAAGCTGGCCGGGGTGGAAGTGGGGACGATTTCCAAGATCTCCATCGTGGACGGTCGGGTGCGGGTAGATTTCGAGGTCAAGCCGGATACGCATATCAAGCAGGACACCGTGGCCGGCATCCGCATGTCGAGCATGCTGGGCGGCCAATTCCTGGGGCTCTCCTTCGGCTCCCCGGCAAGCCCGGACCTTCCTCCGGGGAGCACGGTGAAAAGTACCGAATCGTCGGGCGTGGACGCCATCATGGATAACGTCGGCGGCCTGACCAAGGACGCCAAGCAGTTGATCGTGGATCTGAACCGCAACCAGAACGAGGTCATGACCAAGATCGCCTCCATGCTTGACGAAAACCGCGCTGCCGTCAAGGAATCGCTGACCGGGCTGGCCCGCATCACCGCAAAGATCGACCACGGTGACGGTTCCCTGGCCATGCTGTTGAACGACAAAACCCTCTACACTAATGCAACAGCCCTTACCGGCAGCCTGAAAGAGGTGAGCGCCCGGCTGGAGCGGGGCGAGGGGACCATGGGCAAACTGCTAACGGAGGATGACCTCTACGAGCAGGGCATTGCCGCGGTAAAGGGGATGAACGACAGCATGAAGAACTTCTCCGAGATCGCCCAGCGCATCAACAAGGGGGAGGGGACGGCCGGCAAGCTGGTCAACGATCCGGCACTGTACAACGAACTAGCCGAAACCGTGGCCAACCTGAAGGAGATCACCCGCAAGATCAACGCGGGGGAGGGGACGGTGGGCAAACTGGTCAACGACGACAAGCTCTACCTCAATGCCCTCTCCACCCTGAAGAAGACCGAAAAGGCCATGGAGGGGTTGCAGGACACCGGGCCGATCTCGGTGATCGGCAGCGTGGTTGGGACTCTGTTCTAAACCCTGCAACCAGGAAAAGCTGTTAACCGCGGATGGACACAGATGAACGCGGATGAATCAAAAGGATGGATGCACTATATGAACTACCAATCCTTTGAATTCATTTGCTTGTTTGTTTGGATGTTATCTGCGTGTATCCTTTTTATCTGCGGTTTAAGCCTGTTGTTTATAGGTCCAACTCATATTCCATGCCCCATTTCCTCGACATAGCCATCGGCACGTTTACCATGCGCCCCTATGTGTTTGCCTTTTTCGGCGCATTTCTCCTGGCGTGCGTCCCCCATGTGGGGTGGCGCAAAACCCTCGCCTTCACGGCTGTCGGCTACCTGATCGCCTTTGCGTCCGAATGGCTCTCCATCAATACCGGCTTTCCCTATGGCTGGTACTACTATATCGACACTACCAGCCACAAAGAACTATGGGTGGCCGGGGTGCCGTTTTTCGATTCGCTTTCCTACGTATTTCTCGCCTATTGCAGCTACGCCACCGCGCTCTTCATCCTTTCGCCGCTCAAATCATGGCGCTGGAACCTTGTTACGCTTGAGACCCGGGCCGTTCGCCGCTCCCTGTCGGCCCTGATCCTGGGCGCCTTTTTGCAAACCTTCCTGGATATCGTCATCGACCCGGTGGCGTTGCAGGGGCGTCGGTGGTTTCTGGGGCAGATCTACGGCTACCGGGAGAACGGCATCCATTTCGGCGTACCGCTCTCCAATTACGGAGGCTGGCTTCTGACCAGCCTGTTTCTGGTGGGGGCTTTCCAGGTGATCGATGCCCGCAAGAGCGCGGATGCCCCCAAAGGGGTGTGCAATCTCCCGTTTCGTTCCCTGTTGGGGCCGGTTCTGTACCTGTCGGTGCTGCTGTTCAACTGGGGGGTGACGCTCTGGATCGGCGAGCGGTTTATGGCGCTGTGCGGGATACTGATGTACTCGCTGCCGATCCTGGTCGTTGCCATCCTGGCGGTGCGGCGCGTGAATCGCTATTCAGGGGCGGAGTTGGAGGAGCATATGCGGGATTATCCCTGGTCTTCGGCGGGGAATGGGGACAAGGAAAGATAATCCCAATTTCAACCATGTTGAAACCTTACCACCCCTGGCCCCTCCTGAAATAGGAGGGGAAATTTTACTCCCCTCCTTACGTAAGGAGGGGTTGGGGGGTGGTTGGGTTTAGCCTCACATTTTCACAAGCAGCCGCTCCATTGCCCTGCCCAGGCTTTTGGCGGCAATATGGCTGTTCCAGCCGAGCCGGATGAGTTGGGGGACGATGCGGGGACGGTGCAGGATTGTGGCGAATACCTTGGCCGGACGGATGCGCTTGTCGTCATCGCAGAATTCATCGATGGAAAACGCCAGTTCCTCATCCCACGGGTCGCTGATGGCCCGCATCCCCATGAAAGGGATATCGCGCTCCGCTGCAACCCGCGCCACGGCGGCACTTTCCATCTCCACTACCGGCTGGCCGGCGTTGCGCGGCAACAGGGCAATCAACTGGCCTTTGTTGAGTATACCGTCACTGGTGATGAATTGGCCCCGAAGCCGCACGAGTGGCTGGACGCCGGACTCCCTGCCGTAGAACCGTGTCATGACCTCTTCAAAGCCATTCCCGGTCCAGTGCAGCACCCGTTCCGCCATGACCACATCCCCAACCTTGAACCCCGGCAGCACCCCGCCGCCGAAACCGGCCGAGACCAGAATATCGGGGCCTTCGGCAGCGAGTATGGATGCGGCCCAGCCGGCGTTGAGCATCCCCATGCCCGCCTCGACCAGCGTGACGTCATGTCCGGCGATGCGGCAGTGAAACGTCCTTCGTTCGCCATGGCGGGACTTCTCCACGCCTTTGGCCGATTTCAGGATGGCCCGGCTTTCCTCCGGCATGGCGGTTATGATTGCGATCTTCATACCTAATTAGGTCTCCTGACCGGGACTTTACATTCTTCCCCGGCGGTTTTCAAAGCATATTATGAAATGCTGGACAAACCGTTTTGCATATACTATATTTCCCGTTCGATTTGCGGAGAGATGTCCGAGCGGTTGAAGGAGCACGCCTGGAAAGCGTGTGTACGTTAACGCGTACCGAGGGTTCGAATCCCTCTCTCTCCGCCATTTATTTTATATTTGAGCGCTCATCTCAAATCTGCCGCCGAGCATATTTAAAGTTTGCAGGCGGATATGATAGCCGGGTCCCGCGCAACGGCAGACCGTGAACTCCGCCAGGTCCGGAAGGAAGCAACGGCAGCGGCCCCCGTCGTGTGCCGCGGGTAAACCCGGCTATCATATCCGCCTGCAAATGGATGGCAACCCCTGGTTGTCCTGCTCAAACAGCGCCTGTTATTTCCAATCCAATGTCCGCCACCCATCACCCCCACAACCCTTTCCCGTACGGGCAGCCGGGGCGACAGATGACCTGCGAGGTTGATTCTCTTGTCCAACGACACGCACTATGAAGTCCTGGCCAGGAAATACCGTCCCCAGACCTTTTCCGAGCTGACCGGCCAGGAACATGTCAGCCGCACCCTGCAGAACGCCATCGATTCCGGCCGGGTGGCCCATGCCTTCCTCTTCACCGGCGCCCGGGGCGTCGGCAAGACCAGTACGGCCCGCATCCTGGCCAAAACCCTCAACTGCGAACAAGGTGTCTCTCACGAGCCCTGCAATGTCTGCCCGATCTGTCTGGAGATCACCAAGGGTACCTCCACCGATGTCTTCGAGATCGACGGCGCTTCCAACACCGGCGTGGACGACATCCGCGAGTTGCGCGACAATCTCAGGTATCTCCCCTCCCACAGCCGCTACAAGATCTTCATCATCGACGAAGTCCACATGCTCACCAACAATGCCTTCAACGCCCTGTTGAAGACGCTGGAGGAGCCGCCGGCCCACGTCAAGTTCATCCTTGCCACCACCGAGCCCCACAAACTGCCGGTAACCATCCTGTCCCGCTGCCAGCGCTTTGACTTCAAGCGGGTCACCTTGGCAAAGATCATCGCCCGCCTGCGAGAAATTGCCGGCAAGGAAGAAATCGCCATCAGCGACTCCGCACTGTCCCTGATCGCCCGCAAGGGTGACGGCAGCATGCGCGACTCCCTGACGGCCTTTGACCAGGTACTGGCCTTTTGCGGCACCAGTGCGACGGATGAGGATGTGGCCACCCTGATCGGCGCGGTTGACCGGCGCCTGCTGGCCGGAATATCGGCGGCGATCTTTACCGCCGACACCCAGGGGGTATTGGAAGGGATCAAGACGGTTGACGGCGTCGGCTACAACATGCGCCAGTTTTGCCAGGAGTTGATCGACCATTTCCGCAACCTGCTGGTGATCCGGTCGGTCAAAAAACCGGAGGACATCCTCGACCTGGCCGAGGCCGAGTTCGAGGAGCTGCGCCGGCAGGGGACAGGTTTTTCCGCCCTGGACATCCAACGTCGCCTGACCTTGCTGGTCAAGGCCGAAAGCGAGATGGCCCACGCCACCTTCCCGCGCCTGATCTTGGAAATGGCGCTCTTGAAGGCGGCGACCCTGGAGCCGGTGATCCCGATCCAGGAACTGCTGGAAAAGATCAAGACCCTGGAAACGGGCGCCGTCCACACGCCGTCGCTTCCCTGGGATGCAGGCCGTGCCGCCCCGGCTGTGGCTGAACAGCGGCACGAACCGGCCCGTCACGCCGCCCACCACCACAAGGCGCCTTCGGTCCAGGCCGAGAACGCTCCGGCGCACCAGGGTGGCGGTCACGGCACGTGGGAGCGTTTTGTCAATTTTGTACTTGAAAAGCGGCCCGATATCGGCGCGGTGCTGGAACATGGCAGCCCGCTGAAACAGGAGCCGGGTCTTATGGAGATCGGCTTTTCCGAGGGGAGTTTCTTTCTGACCAGCGCCCAGGACAGCGCTTCGCTGGCCGAAGTCAGGGCGTTGGCCCACGAGTTCACCGGTCAGGACACGGTCGTCAAGGTGAAGGCGATTGCGCCGCAAACCGGGGAAACCCCTCTGTCGCTGGTTGAAAAAAAAAAGACCGAACATGAACAGCGGCTGGAAGGGTTGAGGCAGGAGGTGGCGGCGCATCCGGTCATCAATGAGGCGGTGCGGGTCTTTGGCGGCACGATTACGGATATCCGGGAGGTTTGACCCTGGCGGTCAAGCCGGTCCGGTGCCCATATAACCTGGTTTTATCAGTATACCCCATATTCAGGAGGAACAGATGTCAAAGGGTTTAGCAAGCATCATGAAACAGGCCCAGATGATCCAGCAGAAGATGGCCAGGCTCCAGGAGGAGGCCACCCAGAAGACGGCGGAGGCGACGTCCGGCGGTGGTGCGGTGAGCGTTACGGTCAACGGCAAGAACGAAATTATTTCACTTTCAATAAAAAAAGAGGCGGTAGACCCCAACGATGTGGAGATGCTTCAAGACCTGATTGTCGCTGCTGTCAACGAAGCGATGAAAAAGGTTCATAGCGAGCTTTCCGACGAGATGTCGAAAATCACCGGCGGAATGAGTATCCCCGGCCTTTTCTGATCTGTTCGGCCCTTATCCCGGCCAGGTCGCGCACTAATTCATTCGGGTGCAGGTATTTTTAATTTGACTAAATATTTTAGTTCGGCTAATAGATGGCTGCGGGGTGGGTGGCATGAATGCTCACTCTTGGCGGCTGCCGAAGCTCCTTCTGATGCTCTTCGCTTGGGTACGCGGCCATTCTGAGCCCGTTCGCAACGAAGGGCATATTTTTTAACCTCGCTATAATACATAAAAAATTGTTTTATTTGTGGTCTAAAGTATGCTAACTAAAATCTCCTCGTTGTCACGACTGGTTGGGGAATTGAAGAAACTGCCCGGGGTTGGAGAACGCACTGCCCTGCGGCTCGCCTTCCACTTGCTCAAGTCTTCCCAAAACCTGACGGCGCTGGCGGAAGCCCTTCTGGATGTCCGCGGCAGGGTGCGGCCATGCTCCACTTGCTTTGCTATCACCGAGGATGATCCCTGCGCCATATGCACCGGCAACCGCGACAGCGGAACCATCTGCGTTGTGGAAAATTCCCAGGATCTGATGGCCTTGGAGCGGAGTAACGCCTATCACGGCGTCTACCATGTGCTGGAGGGGGCTATCTCCCCGCTGGCGGGTATCGGGCCTTCCAGCCTGCGGATTGCCGAACTGCTGGAACGGGTCACACGGGGGGGCGTCAACGAGGTGGTCATTGCCACCAATTTCACGGTGGAAGGCGAAGCCACGGCGCTCTATCTGACCAAGGCGCTCAAGCCCCATGGCGTGAAGGTCTCCCGACTGGCCCACGGCATTCCGTTGGGAAGCGACATCGAGTTTGTGGACGCGGCCACCGTGCAGTGGGCGTTACAGGGCAGAAACGAATTGTAAAACCGAAAACCGGGTTTCAGGATAAATCCCACAGAGGAGGAACAGAATGAGCAGAAAAATGGTTACCATCGACGGCAATACCGCTGCCGCCCACGTGGCCCACGCCACCAACGAGGTCATCGCGATCTACCCGATTACCCCGTCGTCGGTCATGGGCGAGATCTCCGATGCCAAGAGCGCCGCGGGTGAGAAAAACCTGTGGGGCAATGTGCCGACTGTTGCCGAGTTGCAGTCCGAAGGGGGCGCATCGGGTGCCGTGCATGGCGCACTCCAGGCCGGCGCGCTTACCACCACCTTCACCGCCAGCCAGGGACTCCTGCTGATGATCCCCAACATGTTCAAGATCGCCGGCGAGTTGACCTCCACGGTCTTCCACGTCTCGGCCCGTGCCATTGCTGCCCAGGCCCTGTCGATCTTCGGGGACCATTCCGACGTCATGACCTGCCGTTCCACCGGTTGGGCCTTCCTCTGCTCCAACAACGTCCAGGAGGTCATGGACTTCGCCCTGATCTCCCAATCCTCCACCCTGCGCGCCAGGGTGCCGTTCCTGCACTACTTCGACGGCTTCCGCACCTCCCACGAGGTTCAGAAGGTCACCGAGCTGACCTTCGACGAAATGCGCGCCATGCTGGACGACAAGCTGATCTCCGAACACAAGGCCCGCGGCCTTAACCCGGACCGCCCGTTCATGCGCGGTACCGCACAGAATCCGGACGTCTACTTCCAGGGGCGTGAGACCGTCAACCCCTACTATCCGATCTGCGAGCGGATCGTCCAGGAGGAGATGGACAAGTTCGGCAAGATGACCGGCCGCAAGTACAAGCTGGTCGATTACGTCGGCGCCAAGGATGCCGAACGTGTCGTTGTCGTGATGGGTTCCGGTGCCGATGTCGTCCAGGACACGGTGGAGAACCTGGTCAAAAAGGGCGAGAAGGTCGGCGTGGTCAAGATTCGCCTGTATCGCCCCTTCCCGCTGGATGCCTTCATCAAGGCGTTGCCCAAGACCGTCAAGAAGATCGCCGTGCTCGACCGCACCAAGGAACCCGGATCGCTCGGCGAGCCGATCTACCTGGATGTGCGCACCGCCATCGGCGAGGCCATGGAGCAGAAGAAATTCTCCTTCAAGGGCTATCCGGTCATCGTGGGCGGCCGCTACGGCCTCGGTTCCAAGGAATTCAACCCGGCAATGGCCAAGGCGGTATTCGACAATCTCAAGGCAGCCAAGCCGAAGAACAAGTTCGTGGTCGGCATTGAAGAGGACGTCACCGGATGCAGCCTGAAGGTGGATTATTCCTTCAAAAACCCGATGCCGGGTACCTACGAGGCCATGTTCTTCGGCCTTGGTTCCGACGGCACCGTGGGCGCCAACAAGAACTCCATCAAGATCATCGGCGAGGAGACCAGCAACAACGCCCAGGCCTACTTTGTGTACGACTCCAAGAAGGCCGGTTCCATGACCACCTCGCATCTGCGCTTCGGCAAAAAACCGATCCGCGCCCCGTATCTGGTGCAGGAGGCCGACTTCGTGGCCTGCCACAACTTCTCCTTTTTGGAGAAATACGACATGCTGGCCAAGGCCAAGACCGGTGCTACCTTCCTCCTCAACGCCCCCTTCGGGCCGAACGAGGTCTGGGATACCATGCCGAAAGAGGTTCAGCAGCAGATCATCGCCAAGAAGATGAAATTCTACGTGATCGACGGTGTCAAGCTGGGCAACGAGATCGGCCTCGGACCCCGCATCAACGTGATTATGCAGACCGCATTCTTCAAGATATCCAACATCATCCCCATCAAGGACGCCGTGGCGTCCATCAAGGGAGCCATCAAGAAGTCCTATGGCAAGGCCGGCGAGAAGGTGCTGGAGATGAACTACAAGGCCGTTGATGCCGGTCTGAACAACTTCTACGAGGTCAAGGTTCCGACAAAGGCCAGCAGCAAGATCAAGATGGCTGCTGCCGTTTCCAGCAAGGCCCCGAAATTCGTCAAGGATGTCACCGGCGTTATGGTCGCCGGTCTGGGCGACAACCTGCCGGTCTCCAAGATGCCTGCCGACGGCACCTTCCCGACCGCAACCTCCCAGTACGAGAAACGCAATATCGCCACCGAGATCCCGGTATGGGACGAAAAGCTCTGCATCCAGTGCGGCATCTGCTCCTTTGTCTGCCCCCATGCCTCGGTGCGCCTGAAGGCCTATGACGGCAAGCTGCTCAAGGGCGCTCCCAAGACCTTCAAGTCGGTGGATTGCAAGATCCCCGAGATGGCCGGCAAGAAGCTGACCGTCCAGGTGGCCCCGGAAGACTGCACCGGCTGCGGAGCCTGTGCCTACAACTGTCCGGCCAAGGACAAGCAGAACCCGAACCACAAGGCGCTGGACATGCATTTCCAGCCGCCGCTGCGTGCATCCGAGGCCGAGAATTTCGACTTCTTCCTCGGTCTGCCCGATGTGGATGCCACCAAGCTGAAACTGGAAACCCTGCGCAGCAACCAGTTGGTCCGCCCGCTGTTCGAGTTCTCCGGCGCTTGTGCCGGCTGCGGCGAGACCCCGTACCTCAAACTGCTGACCCAGCTCTTCGGCGACCGCATGATCGTTGCCAACGCCACCGGCTGTTCCTCCATCTACGGCGGCAACCTGCCTACCACCCCCTATGCCCAGCGCGCCGATGGCCGCGGTCCGGCCTGGTCCAACTCGTTGTTCGAGGACAACGCCGAGTTCGGCTACGGCATGCGCCTGACCGTTGACCAGTTCACCAAATCCGCCCGTGAAAACCTGGCGGAACTGGCGGGTGCCAAAGGTTTCACTGCCGCCAAACTGGCCAAGGAGATCCTGGGCGCAGACCAATCCACCCAGACCGGCATCGAAGCCCAGCGCGCCCGTGTGGATGAACTCAAGAAGGCGCTCAAGGGGAGCAGGGACAAGGTTGCCAAACAGTTGCTGATGATTGCCGATTACCTGGTCAAGAAATCGGTCTGGTGTATCGGTGGCGACGGCTGGGCCTACGACATCGGCTTCGGCGGTCTCGATCACGTCATTGCCTCCGGCAAGAATATCAACCTCTTTGTCCTGGATACGGAGGTCTATTCCAACACCGGCGGTCAGGCATCCAAATCGACCCCCATGGGTGCGGTGGCGCTCTTTGCCGCCGGCGGCAAACCGCTCTCCAAGAAGGACCTGGGCATGATCGCTATGTCCTACGGCTCGGTCTACGTAGCCCAGGTTTCCATGGCCAACCCGGCTCAGTGTATCAAGGCCATGCTGGAAGCCGAGGCCTTTGATGGTCCTTCCATCATCATCTCCTACGCCCACTGCATCGCCCACGGCATCAATATGACCACGGCTGTTGACGAGCAGAAAAAGGCGGTCAACTCCGGTTACTGGCCGCTCTATCGCTACAACCCGGCCCTGGCCGCCGAAGGCAAGAACCCGCTGCAACTGGACAGCAAGGCGCCTACCATCGAGTTCAATGACTATGCGCTTGGCGAAAACCGCTACCGCATGCTGAAGAAGGCCAATCCGGCGGCGGCGGATGAACTGTTGAAGAAGGCCGGTCTGTGGGTCAAGGCTCATTTCGCCTACTATCAGAAACTGGCCGCGCTCAACTTCGAGGACACCAAGAAGTAGTCCCGGCTGCACGATTCATGCTACACTTCAAGCCCCGCGGTTTTCCGCGGGGCTTTTTTCATAAGGAGTATCCGAGTATGAAACAGATGTTCATAGCAGGTTGCGGCTACATCGGCCAACGGGTTGCCCGTCTGGCCCATGCGGGCGGTTACGGGGTGACCTGTCTGGTCAGGTCGGCCGATCACGGCAGTGAGTTGGAGAAAAAAGGGTTCACAAGCATTGTCTGCGCCCTGGACGACCAGCAGGGCATCCCCGGCCTCGACCTGGCCGGGAGCGCGCTCCTGTACTGCGTCCCGCCGCCGGGTGGCGGCATCACTGACAGCCGCGCCAGGAATTTCATCGAGGTCCTGAAGAAAGGCGGCGCACCTGCCAAGATCGTCTACCTGAGCGCCACCTCGGTCTACGGCGAGGCTCGCGGAGGGGTAGTCACCGAGGAATCTCCCGCTGTGCCGACATCCGCCATGGGCAAGCGGCGCCTGGATGCGGAACGCTGCTTCCGGGAGTACGGGCAGGAGAAGGGGGCCCCCGTGGTCATCCTGCGGGTGAGCGGCATCTATGGACCCGGACGGCTGCCGCTGATGCAGATCAGCCAGGGGCAGCCGCTACTGCGCGAAGAGGAGGCCGGCCCCAGCAACCGTATCCATGCCGACGACCTGGCTGCTATTTGCCTGGCTGCGGTAGAAATAGGCGCGGATGGCGATATCTTCAATATCAGCGATGGCCACCCCAGCAGCATGACAACATACTTCAACGCATGTGCCGACGTATTGGGCTTGCCCCGCCAGCCGCAGGTGACCTTGGAGGAGGCGCGCCGGGTCATGTCGCCGCTGATGTTTTCCTACATCAGCGAGTCACGGGTAGTGGACAACTCCAGGATGCTGAAAAAGTTGGGCGTCACGCTGCTCTACCCGACCATGGCGGAGGGGCTTGAGGCGTCGCTGGCGTCATCATGAGGAGATCTGCGACCGAGCAGCGGCTCAGGGATATCTACAACCGCCTGTTCGACCGGTACGGCCCGCTCAACTGGTGGCCGGCCGAGACCCCCTTCGAGGTCTGTGTGGGCGCCATCCTGACCCAGAATACGGCCTGGACCAATGTGGAACGGGCAATCATTGCCCTGAAGACGGCTGGAATCCTCTCGCCGCAGGGACTGCGCGACTGCGAACCCCAGCAGTTGGCGGAGCTGATCCGGCCGGCCGGATATTTCAACGTGAAGAGCCGGCGGCTGAAGGAGTTCGTGGCCTGGCTCCACGACCGCTATGGAGGCTCGCTGGAGCGGATGTTTACCGACGACTGGCGGGAACTGAGGAAGGAACTGCTCGCGGTGCGGGGTATCGGTCCCGAAACCTGCGATTCGATTCTTCTGTATGCCGGGCAGAAACCGACCTTTGTGGTGGATGCCTATACAAGGCGCCTGTTCCACCGCCTGGGCCTGCTCCCCGAGGGGGCCGGCTACGACGAAACCCGCAGCCTGTTCATGGACAATCTGCCGCAGGATGTATTCTTGTTCAACGAATACCACGCCCTGATCGTTGAGCAGTGCAAACGGTTCTGCCGGGCGCGGCAGCGCTGTTACGGCTGTCCTCTTGGTGACCGCTGTTGCTGCCTTCGTCCTTGACTTCAATGGTAAAGATTTAGAAAAATATTATGTGATGCCAATATGTTACATTTTATTGCACTTGCCGGTACATCATATGTCTGGTACACTAATAATAAAGGAAATGATTGCGAGGGTCGTCACTGACCCTCATTTGCCCTGGTGACTTTCCCTCCTAGTTGCCAGGGTGTTTTTTGTCCTGAATCCGTGGCGCTTTCATGCCTGCCCTTCACGGATTCAGGTTTTAAAAAACGGCGCGGTTGACGTTATATCGGGGTTATGATTTAATCGCCTGGTGGAAACGGATGCCTACATCGCCCTCGGTTCCAATCTGGGGGACCGGGAGTTGAATCTGTTGCGTGCCGTGGGGGAGATCGGCAAGCTTCCGGCCGGGAGGATCACCGGTTTGTCGTCGTTCTACGAAACCTCGCCGGTGGGCGTCAGCGACCAGCCGTTGTTTTACAACGCGGTCCTGCGTCTCAGTACCGGGCTCTCGGCCCACGACCTGCTTGAACGGCTCCAGCAGATCGAGAGCACGGTTTTTGCCCGGACGCGGACCGTTCGCTGGGGCCCGCGCACGATGGATCTTGATCTTCTGCTCTTCGGTGACGAGGTGATTGACGACGACACGTTGACCGTTCCCCATCCACGCCTGGCCGAACGTCGCTTTGTTCTGCAGCCGCTGTGCGATATCGCGCCGGACCTTGTTCACCCCGTGCTGGCACAATCCGTGGCGGACCTGCTGGCCGGGTTGCGGTCTGACGAGACCGTGACAAAAATCTAACCAAAGAGGGACATGGCGTGATCAGACTGCTTGTCTGGCTATTGATTATCTATATCGGTTACCGCACTATCAAGACCCTGTTCGCCCCCAAGGCAAGCCGCCCCGGTGTCGACAAAGAGCGGCAAGAGGCCGAGGCCACCTATCGCGACCCGGTCTGCGGGGTCTACATATCCGAAGGAGACGCCGTGGTGGGCCGGCTCGATGGGGAGCGCCACTACTTCTGCTCCATGGAGTGCCTGGAAAAATTTCGCGAACAGCTTGACCATACACCAACATAACCCCGATAAACGGGATAGTGCGTTAGCCAAATTATTTTCTGCCTGAAAAACGCTGAAAAAATTTGTAACTTACTAAACGGAGGAAGTGCACATGAAGTTTTTCATCGACACGGCGGACGTCAAGGAGATTCGCGAAGCCCATGCCCTGGGACTGGTTGACGGCGTCACCACCAACCCCTCTCTGATCGCCAAATCGGGCCGCAAGTTCAAGGACGTCATCAAGGAGATTGTCTCCATCGTGGACGGCCCGATCTCTGCCGAGGTGATCTCCCTTGACGCTGCCGGCATGATCAAGGAAGCCAAGGAACTGGTCAAGATCCACAAGAACATCGTGGTCAAGGTGCCCATGACCCCCGAGGGGCTCAAGGCGACCCATGCGCTCACCGCAAAGGGGATCAAGACCAATGTGACCCTGGTTTTCACCGCCATGCAGGCGCTTCTGGCGGCCAAGGCCGGCGCCACCTATGTCTCTCCCTTTGTCGGCCGTCTGGATGATATCTCCCAGGACGGCATGGGGATCATCGAGGATATCCGCACCATCTTCGACAACTACGGCTACACAACCGAGATCATCGTGGCCAGCGTGCGCAACCCGATCCATGTCCTCAACTCGGCCCTGATCGGCGCGGACATCGCCACCATACCCTACTCGGTCATGATCCAGCTTGCCAAGCACCCGTTGACCGACGCCGGCATCAAGAAGTTCCTGGCCGATTGGGAAAGCGTGCCGAAGTAGGGTTGACTGCAATTCTGGAAGGGCGAAGCAGGCGATACACTGCTTCGCCCTTGTTTTTCCGATAAATATCTTCCCTTCCGGAGTCCTCATGCAGCATCCCCACGACAAGCTCTCCATCCTTTTCTCGGCCGCCGAGGCCGCTCCCTTTGCCAAGGAGGGGGGGCTGGGCGACGTGGTCGGCTCCCTTCCCAAGTACCTGGCCCGCATGGGGTACGATGTTCGGGTGGTCATCCCGCGCTATTGGTCGGTGGATCGCGAAAAGTACGGCCTGCGGCTGCTTCCCGGCACCCTGGTGGTGCCCATGGGGATCATCGGCGAGATGTACTGCGGCGTCTACGAAGGGCGTCTGCCGGGGAGCGACGTGCCGGTCTACCTCCTGGAGCATGAGCAGTTCTACGGCAGATCCGGTATCTACCAGCAGGATGGCGCGAGTTACCTGGATAATGACAACCGCTTCGTATTCCTCTCCAAGGCGTCCCTGGAACTGTGCAAGATGCTCGACTGGCAGCCGGACGTGGTCCATGCCCATGACTGGCACACCGGTGTTATCCCGCTGCTTCTGAATACATCCTACCTGCATGACCGCTACGTGGGGGACGCCGCCTCGCTGCTCAGCATCCACAACATGCAGCACCAGGGGAACTTCTATCCCGGCCTCATGGAGGTGTTGGGCGTCGGCTGGAAACACTTCAATTTCCTGGAACTGGAAAAGGACGACCAGGTCAACCTGCTCAAGGGGGGGCTCTACCACGCCACGTTGCTCAGCACGGTCAGCAAGGGGTATGCCCACGAGATCCAGACCCCGGAATACGGCTGGGGGCTGGAAGGGGTGGTCAGGGATCGGGCCGCCGACCTGTACGGCATCCTGAACGGCGTGGATTACGAGGAGTGGAACCCGGAAGCCGACCGTTTCATTGCGGCCCGTTACTCGGCCCGCACCGTCAAAAAGGGGAAGGGGGCCTGCAAACAGGATCTTCAGAATGTCTTCGGCCTGCCGCAGCGGGCCGATGTGCCGCTGTTCGGCGTGGTCTCCCGCATGGTCAGCCAGAAGGGGACCGATATCCTGGCCGCTGCCATCCACCGCATCCTGGAGATGGACGTGCAGTTCGTCATGATCGGCAACGGCGAGCCGTGGGCGCACTTTTACTTCGGCGATATCGCCGCCCTCTACCCGGAGAAATTCGCCTGCTACATCGGGTACAGCGAGGAGTTGGCCCATAAGGTGGAGGCGGGTGCGGACTTCTTTGTCATGCCCTCTTCGTTCGAGCCGTGCGGGCTGAACCAGATGTATTCCCTGGCCTACGGCACGCCTCCCATCGTGCGGGCCACCGGCGGGCTGGACGACAGCGTGGAGAACTTCAACGAGGCGACCCTGACCGGGACCGGCTTCAAGTTCTGGCACCACACCGCCCTGGCCCTGTTCGACACCATCGGCTGGGCCGCCTGGACCTTTTTCAATAACCCCAAGGGGCTTGCGGCCCTGCGGAAAAACGGCATGAAGCAGCGTTTTACCTGGGAAGAGGCGGCACAAAAATATGATGAACTCTACCACCTGGCCATCCGCCGCCGGCGGGGGGCGGAGTACTACCGCAACCGGTTCGGGGGTTGATAAAACCTGAATTCGTGACGCCCTCCCGGCTCCTCTCGCTTAGAATGCCTCAGTCCCGGCGTTTCAGGCATGATTCACGACAGGGCGTCGATCACTCGACACAGTCGGCATTACGCCTCACGGGCGGCGATGGATTCCGGCATTTCGCTCGCTTCGCCGTCCAGGCGTTACGGATTCAGGTAAAGGTATTTCCCGGAGGTCCACCCATGGCATCCGACCCATATGACGTCATCCTCATCGGTACCGGCCCCGCAGCCCTGGGGGCCGCATTTCATCTTACCGACCACATCCCCTCTCTCTCCATCCTGATGATCGACAAGGAGCGCATCTGCTCCGGCGGCCTCTTGAACGACTGCAAGCAGAACTACACCTATCCCATCGGTTTTGCCGAGGAATACTGGACCAGGGAGGAGGCCGAGCGGCTGTTGCCGCTGGTGGAGGAGAAGCTGCAACCGGCCTTCAAGGAAATGCGCAACCTGGATACCTACCGCAGGCGGGCAGAGCGGATCGGGGCAACCCTCTACGACATACGCCAGGCCCACGTGGGCACCGACCGGAGCAAGCTCCTGATCCGGCGCCTGATGGACGAATTGGCCGGCCGCGGGGTCCGTATTCTCCTGGAGCGCGAGGTAACCGCGATTCAAGAGGCGGTCGATGGTGTGGAGGTCATCGTGGGGGATGCGGAACAGCTCCACGGGCGCCACGTGATCGTGGCGCCGGGCAGAAAGGGGCTCGGCTTCCTGCAACGGGTCATGGAGCAGTTGGGTATAGCCTATATCGACAATGTCGTGGATGTGGGTATCCGTGTGGAAACCCGCCTCGACAACTACCCGATTGTCAGGGACTACTACGACCCCAAGTTCTACTTCCCCGAGCGGGTACGGACCTTCTGCACCAATTCGGGGCACGCACGGGTGGTGCTTGAGCGCTACGAGGATTTCAGCCTGGTCAATGGCCACGCCCTGTCCGAGGAGACGAACGCCAACAACCTGGTGAACTTCGCCCTGCTCAAGACCATCGGCCTCAAGGCCCCGGTCCGCAGCGGCCACCAGATGGCCCTTATCCTCGGCCGACTGGCCAATGAGATCGGCGGCGGCCGGCCGCTCATGCAGCGGGTGGGTGATTTCAGAATGGGCAAGCGCTCCTCTGCCGAGACCTTCAACGACGATCTCTATTCCTTCCGACCCACCTGCGCCGTGACCGCCGGCGATCTGGGCCTGGCGGTGCCTGCCAAGATCATGCGCCACATCTGGGCGGCCCTGAAAAAGCTCGATACCATCGTCCCCGGTGTGCTCCATCCCAGCACGATCATGTATTACCCCGAGATCAAGATGTACGCCAACAAGCCTGCCTTTATCGACGCCCATTTCCGGGTCAGCGACCATCTCTACATGATCGGCGACGGCGCCGGCACCTCGCGCGGCATAACCGGCGCCTGGGCCAGCGGTATCAGGGCAGCCGAGGGGATCGTGAAGGCGTTGGGGTATTCCTCAAAAATCTGATGATGGCAGCCACATCGCCCTTTTCTTCCCACTTTTGTCACCAACTTGGACCTCATACCGTCTTATAATAAGAGAAGGAAATATGTACAGGTTCAAGGGGGCGCGTATGAAAAAGATTATGCGTATAGTCCTCGCACTGCTGGTTGTGCTTATGGCAGGCACGCTGCCCGCCTTAGCAGATCGGGGCGGGCATGAGTGGCATGGCGGCCGTGGCGGGCATTTCGACCATGGAGGGCATTTCGGGCACCGTGGCGGACATGGGGGGTTTGGCGTGTTCATCGGCCCGGGATGGTGGGACCCGTATCCGTATTACCCGTATTACGCCTCGCCGCCGGTTATCGTGCAACAGCCGCCCGATGTGTATATCCAGCCTCCGCCTGATGTGGTGGAACCGCATTACTGGTATTACTGCCCGGCGCCGCAGGGCTACTATCCCTATGTGAAAAAGTGCCCGCAGGGGTGGATGCAGGTCGTTCCTCCTGCAACTACGCCGGAGTGAGTGGTTTGTTACGGCATAGCGACGTGCTGGCTCCGGCTCTTCCGGCCACGAAGGCCCCCGGCATCACGGATTCAGGATTTGCCTTGCTGATAAAACCTGCAAAGCCGCGTGAAAGCTGGTATAGTCCCCCCATGTCTCCGAACGATCTCCACCAATTCATCACCCTCCTCGAATCCTGCGGAGAGCTTGTCCGCATCCGGGTCGAGACCGATCCTCTGCTGGAGATCGCCGCCATCACCGATCGGGTCTGCAAGAAACCGGACGGCGGCCGGGCACTCCTGTTTGAACAGCCGCGAGGATCGCGCTTCCGCCTGGCCACCAATCTGTTCGGTTCACGACGCCGGGTGGAGCTTGCCTTGGGGGCAGAGAGGCTCGATCTGCTCACGGAGCGCATGTCCCTCCTCCTGGCGCAGATCCCTGCGCCGGCCTTTGACCGTCTTGATCAACAGATTGTTGATTTGCCCGATTTTAACCGGTACGCGCCCCGATCCACCATGTCGCCGGCAGACGATGTGGTGATGGAGCCTCCCGACCTGACCCTGTTCCCCTTTCTCCAGACCTGGCCCGGTGACGGCGGTTCAGACGGCTATTCCCGCTACATAACCCTGCCGCTGGTATTCAGCGCCGCACCCGACGGCACCTGCCCCAACTGTGGTATGTACCGCTGCCAGGTGCGGGGACCGCGCGAGTTGGCCATCCGCTGGAATTCCACCAGCGGCGCGGCCCGGCACCTGGAACAATTCCGGCAGCGTGGGGAGCGGATGCCGGTGGCCATTGCCCTGGGTGGTCCTCCCGCCGCGATCTTCAGCGCCCTGATGCCGTTGCCGGGCGATCTGGACGAGATGGCCTTTGCCGGGTTCCTGGCTGGCGCTCCCCTTGAAATGTCCCCTTGCCGCACCGTGCCGCTGCACGTGCCGGCCTTGGCCGAGGTGGTGATCGAAGGGTATGTGGATCCCGCGAAAACGGTCATGGAAGGTCCCTTTGGCAACCATACCGGGTCATACACAGCGGCGGGTCCTGCGCCGCTTCTGCGGGTAACTGCAATCAGCCATCGCAGGGATGCCGTCATCCCGGCCACGGTGGTTGGGCCGCCCCCCATGGAAGACTGCTGGATGGCTCTGGCCTGGGAACGGCTGCTGGCTGCCTTTCTCCGGCGGCTCGTTCCCCCTGTTGCCGGGATTCACTTCCCGTTGGAATGGGTCTTTCACCAGAGCGGAGTCATTTCCCTTGAAAACCCGCGCCCTGGCATGGTAAGGGAAACAGCGGAGATGCTCTGGTCCCTCCCCTGGTTCGCGGCGGCGCGACTGCTGGTTTTTGTTGATGCTGCGGTGGACGGGGCCGATTTTAACGGGGTTGCCTGGCGCGGCATCAATCTGGCGGAATTCGACCGGGACCTGATCCGCGACTCGACCGGGAAGCGGATGGCGTTGGACGCCACCGGCTGTAGCCTGGCGCGGCAACGGATCGTGCCCGACCGCGCGGTTGCGGAACAGGTGGCGCGGCGCTGGCGGGAATACGGGTTTTGAATCCAAATCTGTCTCACGCAAAGCGCACAAAGGCACAAAGAATGACAAAAAGTGCTTTCACAGCGTGTTTCTTTGTGGCCTTTGTGCAGCCCGACCGGTTTTTCTGATGTTCCGTGTTTTCTCTGTGAATCCTCTGTGTCTCCGTGTCTCTGTGGCAGAATGGTTTTTGGAAGGTTTTTGGAATGACTGAAACAACAATGGAACCGTCTATGCTACGCAAAATCGTCGTATTCCTGGAGATGATCAAGTTCTCCCACACGGTGTTCGCGCTCCCCTTTGCCCTGACCGGGGCCTTGCTGGCTGCAGACGGTCTCCCTTCGGGTCGCCAGATTCTCTGGATCATCCTGGCCATGGCAGGGGCCCGCACGGCGGCCATGGGGCTGAACCGCCTGATCGACGCAGAAATCGACGCCAAAAACCCGCGCACCGCTGGTCGCGCCATCCCGGCCGGCCTGATCGGCAAGGGAGCGACGCTGGCCTTCATTGTCGCGGCAACCGCCTTGATGCTCCTGGCCGCAGCCATGCTTAACCCCCTTTGCCTCAAGCTTGCGCCGGTGGCACTGTTCTTTCTGGTGCTCTACTCCTATTGCAAGCGTTTTACCTCACTGGCCCACGTGGTGCTGGGGATCTGTCTGGGGGCGGCGCCCATCGGGGCCTGGGCCGCCATTCGCGGCGACATCTCCGCCCCGCCCCTGATCCTGGGTGGAGTGGTGCTGTTCTGGGTGGCCGGGTTTGATATCCTGTATGCCTTGCAGGACCTGGAGTTCGACCGGCAAGCCGGGCTGCACTCCATCCCGGTGGTGTTGGGGGTGAATGGCTCGCTTTGGGCGGCACGCCTGTTCCACCTGGTGATGCTGGCGCTGCTGGTCTGGTTGTTCGTCACCCTGCACCTGGGGGGCTTCTTCCTTGCGGGCATTCTGGCGGCAACGGCCATGCTGCTGTACGAACACTGGCTGCTCAGGCATGGCAACCTGGAGAAACTGGACGCGGCCTTTTTCAACATGAACGGTTACATCAGTGTCGCCATTTTGCTCTTTACGGCGGTTGATGTGCTGACGAGGTGACAAATGGCTTCGCCAAAAGTCCATCTGCTGCGTTACGCTCAACCTTCGTCACTGCGGCGTACCATGCAGGTACGCCTCATTCCTCCGGTTTCGCAAGCCTTGCATCTGGAGCTTTTGGCTGTGCCATTCCAGGTGTTTTGAGGGGGTAGTATGAGCGGAAAAAGGATTTTCATGGCCCTGACCGGGGCCTCCGGCTCCATCTACGGGTTGCGCCTGATGGAGGAGCTTGTGCAGCGGGGCTTCCTGCTCACGGTCTGCGTCAGCGAGAGCGGACAACTGGTCTGCCGGGACGAAACCGGCCTGGACCTGTCCGCTGACTCATTGGTCGCAACCTCCCGCCTCCAGAAACATCTGGGTGTGAAGCTGGGGGTGGAGGTGGTGTCTGCCGACAACCTCTTCGTCAGCTCCGCCAGCGGTTCCGCCGCCCCCCATGCCATGATCGTGGCCCCGTGCAGCATGGGCACCCTGGCCCGCATTGCCCAAGGCGTTTCCAATAACCTGATCGAACGCAGCGCCGACGTGATGCTTAAGGAACGCCGGCCGCTTTTGCTGGTGCCTCGCGAGACCCCCCTTTCCGAGATCCATTTGGAGAACATGCTGAAGCTCGCCCGTGTCGGGGCGCGCATCATCCCGGCCATGCCCGGTTTCTATCACAAGCCTGCGACCATGGACGACCTGGTGAACTTCGTGGTCGGCAAGGTGCTTGATCAACTGGGCGTTGCCAATGACCTCTTCACGCGCTGGGGCGACCGGTAACTACAGAGGCCCGCAGGTAAAAAGCGATAAAGCGGTTCTCTCACTCGCTCACTCCGTTCGCTAGAGCTCACAGAGCACACAGAGGAAGTCGAAAAGCACCCTGCTTTATGTTTCTCAGTGAGCTTTGTGTGCTTTGTGAGAGCGCTTTTTGCCTTTGATCTGAGTGGGGTTGCAGCGTTGTTGTGCAAACCGGATTGCTCCAGGAAAACCATCTTATCTTATGCCAAACGACATTCCTGCCGTCATTGACGCCTACCTGAGGAAACGCGCCGTTGCCACTCCTTGGCACATCAATAAGCCTCCCCGCGGGCTGTTCGACGGTGCCGTGGTCATCCCCTGCCTGGCCGAAAGCCCCAACCTCCCGCAAACCCTGTATTCGCTTTCCCTGAACCCGCCCGACCTGCTGGCCCGGTTCCTGATCCTGGTGGTGGTCAATCAGCGTGCCAATGCGTCACCCGAGGAACAAGCGGATAACCTGGCCACACTGGAGTCGTTGCCGGTCTGGAAACGGGACTACGGGCTGGAGAACCTGCACTGGGTGGATGCCGCCTCAACGGGCAACGAGCTGCCCCCCAAACAGGGGGTGGGGTTGGCCCGCAAGATCGGTCTTGACCTGGCCCTTTCCCATCTGGACTTCACCGCCAGCGATCCGCTGCTGGTCTGCCTGGACGCCGACACCCTGGTACAGCCCGACTATCTTTGGGCCATCTTCGCGCACTTCGCTGTCGCAACCGCCGGTGGCGCAAGCCTCCCGTACCGCCATCGGCCGGCCGTTGACGAGCCCGGCCAGGCGGCCATCGACCGGTATGAGCTGTTCCTGCGGACCTATGTGATGGGGCTGGAACAGGCCGGTTCCCCCTATGCCTTCCATACCGTGGGGAGCGCCATGGCCTGTCGGGCCACGGCCTATGTGGCAAGCGGCGGCATGAACCGCCGCCTGGCCGGGGAGGATTTTTACTTTCTCCAACAGGTACACAAGGTAGCCGGGGTTGCGCCCTTGACCGGCACCATGGTGCATCCCTCGCCCCGCTCTTCCCATCGCGTCCCCTTTGGCACCGGCCGCGCGGTAGGTGACATGCTGGCCAAAGGTGACGATCAACTGCTCTTTTATCAGCCGGTACTGTTCGATATCCTGGGGGAGTGGTTGCGGTGCGTGACGGGTAATAGTCATGAGGACGGGAACGGGCTGCTGCGCCGGGCGAACGATGTGTCCCCCCATCTTCGGGACTACCTGGATTTGGCCGGTTTCGTGGCGGCCTGGGCAAACCTGGCCAAGCACAACCCGGCTGGGGAGAGGCTGTGTAATGCCTTCCACGGCTGGTTCGACGCTTTCCGCACCATGCGGCTGATGCATCACCTGACGGATGCCGCCTATCCGCGCATCCAGCCGGAACAAGCCGTCCCTCCGCTTTTGGAACGGGCCGGACAGGCTGTTGCCGCCGATGCAAGCGGTATGCTGGCGCACCTGCGGCGTATGCAGGGGGTGTAAACCTAAAAAAACATTTACCGCAGAGGACGCTGAGGGGCACGGAGGAAAATCAATGATAAAAATTCGTGTCACTACCCCGATGATAAATCGTTCTCAATAAATCTTGTTTTCTCTGCGAACTCTGCGTCCTCTGCGGTGCGACTGCTGCTTATAGAGTGAATGGCGCTGCCGGGAGGAGATTGATAGAAAACAAAAGGGGCGCCCGATTCGGGCGCCCTTTTACGTTAGGCAATAGTGGGGTTACCCCTTGTTCAGCACTTCCTCGGCAATGGCGCGTCCCAGCGCCTCGCACTGTCCCACGATATCGGCAGTCGGGGTGAAGCTGACCCTGACCGCCGGGATCGGGAGCCGGAACCCCATTCCCTTCAATCGTTCCTCGGCCATCTTGCAGGCCTCGCCGCTCCAGCCGTAGCTGCCGAACAGGCCGGCCAGGTTGGTCTTGAGCTTGATCGTGCTCAGGTAGGCCAGCACGTCCCACATCGGCTTGGGGACGTCACGGTTGATGGTGGGAATGCCGAAGATCAGGGCATCCGCCTCTTCCATCAGGTTTCTCACCTCGCTGGAAGTCAAAAGGCTGATGTGATAGCTGATGACCTCCACGCCGTCCATTTTTGCCCCGGTGGCCACGGCCACGGCCATCTTTTCGGTATTGCCGTGGGGCGAGATGTACAGGATAAAGATCTTTTTGCCCTGTGACGTGGGCTTGCTCCAGTTCTCGTACTGCTGGATCACCCGCCACGGGTCTTGCCTGATGATCGGGCCGTGGCTGGGGCAGATCATGTCTATGACGTCGTGGCGGATCTTTTCCACGGCAGCCAGGACCTTGTCCTTGAAGGGGCGCATCAGGCAGTCGAAGTAGAAATGGCGTGACGAGGTGAAATCATCGACCTCGTCGTTGAACAGCCGGCCGCTACTGCAGTAATGGGCGCCGAAGGCGTCGCAGGAGAAGAGGATGTTCTCCTTTTCCAGCCGGGTGAACATGGTGTCGGGCCAGTGCAGGAAGGGGGCAATGATGAAGCGCAGTTGCCGGCCTCCCAGGTCGATGGTGTCACCGTCCTTGACCACCAGGGAGTTGAACGGTTTGTGCAGCAGGTTTCCGAGAAAGTTCTTGGCGGCTGTGGTGGAAACCACCGTGGCGTTCGGGCAGTGCTCCAGCAGGTAACCGAGCGCCCCCGAGTGGTCCGGTTCGGTATGGTTGACGATAATATAGTCGATGGCCTCAAGCGCGACCAGCGATTTGACCTTGTCCATGAATTCGTCGGTCCGCTTTCCCTTGACCGTGTCGATGAGGGCGATCTTTTCGCTTCCCTGGAGCAGGTAGGAGTTGTAGGTGGTACCGTGCTCGGTGGGGAACAGGTCGTCAAAGACGCGCAGGTCCGGGTCCTCTGCGCCGATCCAGTGCAGTCCCGGTTTGATCTCTATGGCTCCCAGCATTGCGTTGATCTCCTTTTCGGGTGTTGTCAGTGTAGCGCGACAACGCTGTCGGGCATGCAATTCCTGACATATTTGGTTTCTTTTGACTATACCAGCCGGATACCCCATTAACAAGCCACAAATCCGCGCCGCGGCCATGCCGGTTGACACCCGTGCCGGTAACTTCTACAATTCGACATTTCCATCGGTTCAGGGAGCTATCGTGAAACAGAAAACCGTCTTTACCTGCCAGAAATGCGGATGCCAGTCACCCAAATGGCTGGGGAAGTGCCCGGACTGCGGCGCTTGGAACAGTATGGCAGAGGAGGCCGTTGTCAAGCAATCGCCGGCAGGCGCTTTCGGAGACCGCTCACGCCCGGTGCCGATCTGCGATGTGCCTGCCCAGTCGGAAACCAGGGTCTCGACCGGCATCAACGAACTGGACCGGGTGCTGGGAGGCGGGATTGTGCCCGGTTCCCTGGTGCTGATCGGCGGCGATCCCGGCATCGGCAAATCGACCCTGCTGCTGCAGGCCATGCACCACATGGCCAACCTGACCGGTGAGGTGCTGTACGTCTCCGGCGAAGAGTCGGCCTCCCAGACACGCCTGCGGGGCGAACGCCTGGGGGCGTCGCACAAGCGATTGCTGATCCTGGCGGAAAACTCCCTGGAGGCAATCCTGGCCCACGCTACAACTCTCAAGCCGCATGCCATGGTGGTGGACTCCATCCAGACCGTCTGGACCTCTAGCCTGGAATCGGCTCCCGGCAGTGTCAGCCAGGTGCGGGAGTCCGCCGGTAAACTGATGGTGCTGGCCAAGGGGAGCGGTATCCCGGTCTTCATCGTGGGGCACGTCACCAAGGATGGCGCCATTGCTGGTCCGCGCGTGCTGGAGCATATGGTGGACACGGTGCTCTATTTCGAGGGGGACGGCAGTCACCCGTTCCGCATCCTGCGGGCGGTCAAGAACCGTTTCGGTTCCACCAACGAGATCGGCGTGTTCGAGATGAAGCAGGAGGGGCTCTGCGAGGTGGCCAACCCGTCGGAGTTGTTCCTCTCCGAGCGCCCCTTGGGGGTGTCCGGATCGGTGGTGACCGCATCGTTGGAAGGGAGCCGGCCGCTGTTGGTGGAACTGCAGGCGCTGGTCACCCAGACGTCGTTCGGAGTTCCCCGCCGCACCACCATTGGGGTGGATCACAACCGCCTGGCCCTGCTGGTTGCGGTGCTGGAGAAAAAGGTCGGGCTGCACCTGACCGGCCAGGATATCTTTCTCAATGCCGCCGGCGGGGTCCGTCTCAACGAACCGGCAGCGGATCTGGCCATGATCATGGCGGTGGCCTCCAGTCATTTGGACAAGTCTATTGCCGCCCAGACCGTGGTGCTGGGCGAGGTGGGGCTTGCCGGCGAGGTGCGGGCGATCACCCAGCCGGAACAGCGCATTGCCGAGGCGGAGAAGCTGGGATTCAAGACCTGTATCTTGCCCGCGGGAAACCTGCGCAGGCTCAAGAAAGGGCGGATAAAGCTCGAAGGGGTGGCTTCGGTTGAAGAGGCCATGCGGTTGCTGATGTCGTGAGGCCATTTTTTTCTGGACTTGTGTCGCCGTAGTCTTTAAAATTTATATATTTCACATGAATCCAGGGAGCAGGCCATGGAAGCAGAAAAATTGGAATACTTCAGAAACGTCCTGAGCGACGAAATGAAGTCTCTCTTGAACGAGGCGGGCAAGACCGTCACGGAGATGAACTCCGACTCGTCAAACTTTCCCGACCCAACCGACCGGGCCACCCAGGAGTCCGACCGTAACTTCGAGCTGCGTATCCGTGACCGCGAACGCAAGCTGATCAACAAGATCAAGGATGCCCTGGACCGCATCGACAAAGGGGAGTTCGGTATTTGCGAGGAGTGCGGAGAGGAGATCAGCGAGGCGCGGCTCAAGGTGCGGCCGGTCACGACGCTCTGCATCAACTGCAAGATGGAAGAGGAAGAAAAGGAACGACGTCTCTAGTTGCAGTCCATCACACGCCCCGACGGCAGGTGCACGCTATGGAAACCCCTATCCCCGGTACTCAAGCCGTAGCAGCCCAACAGCTCAATGAGCTGACCCTCCTCTATCGTTTCAGCAATACCATGTTGTCCACCATCCGCCTCAACAAGCTGACCCACCTCATCCTTACCGCACTCACGTCCGGAACATCACCGCTGTTTGAGCGAGCTATGCTTTTTCTGCGCAACGAAAAGACCGGTGTTCTGCAGGGGATGCTGGGTGTTACGGCCGATACGGCGGAGGGGTTGATCGTGGCAGGAGGAGACGAAACCTCTCTCAGCAGCCATTGGGATATCAGCGATGAGATCATCCTCCGTCAGCGGGCCTCTGATTTTTGTGCCCGGGTGCGCGCAACACGCATCGAACCGGACGAGGGATGCCATGTCATCAAGCAGGTCGTTGTCGAAAACCGGCTCTTTCACATTGAGGATGCCGATTGCGAGGAATGCACGGCCTGCACCTTTATCAAGCATTTTGATGTCACCGCGTTTGCGGCTGTCCCTCTGGTGGCGCGGGACAAAATCCTCGGGATCGTTGTGGTGGATAACCCGGTATCCTGCAAGGGCATCAGTCAGGACGCGCTGCATTTTTTGCAGCTTTTTGCCAACCAGGCCGGCATGGCCATCGAAAACTCCATGCTCTACAACCGCATAGAGGAAGCCCATGCCAACCTGCGTGACGCTCGTGAACGCCTTATCCACGGCGAACGCCTGGCCGCCATCGGCGAGATGGCTGCAAATCTGGTACATGAACTGAAGAACCCGCTGATCACCATCGGGGGATTTGCGGGGCGCCTGTTGAAGTCCCTGCCCAACGCCTGTCGCGAATACCACTATGCCGTCACCATCTTTAAGGAGGTCGGCCATCTGGAGAAGATGCTGGCCGATATCCTGGCGTTCTCACGCAAGCCTACCATCTGCTACTGCCGGTGCGATCTGGAAGAGACCCTGAAAGAGTGTTTCGACAATTGCGCCTTGACGCTGGAGGACCGGGGTATCAGCCTGACCGCTGATTTTGGAGAAGGCCCCTGGCCGATACTGGGTGACGCCCAACAGCTCAAGCAGGTATTTCTTAATCTGTTGCTCAATGCGTGCGAAGTTATGCCTGACGGCGGTGTGATCGATATCGCGGTCAGCAAGGCGCGTTCCGACATCAATGCCGTCATGGTAAGCATCAAGGATACCGGCGGCGGTATTCCCTCCGACATGCTGTCCAAGATATTCAATCCCTTTTTTACCACCAAACGGCACGGTACGGGGCTTGGACTTGCTATCGTCAACCGGATTCTGGTAAACCACAACGGTAGTATCGAAGCGGCAAATCAAGGTGACGGCGCTGTTTTCACAGTCACCCTTCCGTTGGCTGAACTGCATGAATAAAAAGATGCTGATGCGGGTGTTTGGGAGAACGGATCCGAAAAAAGGTGGAAACTGCTGCTGCCAGTATGGTATATATCCTACCCGATGCAGGAATGACTTCCGTGGGGATGTAGCTCAGCTGGGAGAGCGATGCGTTCGCAACGCATAGGTCGACGGTTCGATCCCGTTCATCTCCACCAATAACATAAAGGAGCCAGGCAATATGTGCCCGGCTCCTTTTTTATTCCCTTTTAGCCGTGTTGCATCATTGGGTGGTTGATAGCAAACGCGTATTTTGTGGCTAATCGGGGCTGAATCAACGCTTCAGCATGTCCTGTGCCATTTCCAGATTATGGTAGGCAATCACCCTTATTTTATGAAGTTTTGCTCCCTCCTGGTGCTTATCCAGTTTGGCCAAAAATATATCCAACGCACTTCTTGCCATAGTGGTTTTTTTCTCATCAAACGGAATGGATAAATCGATTCCCTTTACATCCCAGGCATCCTTCGGCAGCAGGGCAAACGGCGCAATATCCTCCAGCTTGCGTTTGGTTGCCAGAGTGGGATTTTCCCAAGTCTGATTGCTGAACCTTATGCCGTTTTTATCGGCGGTTACGGTGTAGCTTCCCTTGAATGGCTTGGCCACATCCTTTTCTTCAAAATACTTCCATTCAGATGTGCTGACCTGTGCATGGGAATCGTGGCAGGTTCCGCAATTGCGCGGTTTACCCAGGGCGTGGCTCAGTTTGTCCATCTGCACCCAGAGAATGGCCTTGTTGCCGGAAGGAAGATCATTGCGGGTACCGACAACGATAAAGGCGTCATTGACGTCGGTTACGGAGCGCGAAACGTCAAAGAAGGCCGGTTCGCCGATTTTTGTGTTGCCCGGAATGCTCCGTTTGGGGATTGAGCGGAACAGCAGACCGCTTGGACCAAGCTCCAGCGTCTGGTTCAGCACCGCCATCGGGTAGGGCTTTACGCCGATCCAGCGGCCGGAAGCATTTTTGATGATGGTCGGAAGGTTGCGAGTGCCGTAATACTCCTTGTGTTTTGCGTACGGGGTTTCAACGCCGAGGGTGTTGCCCGGCCCCCAGAAGGTGTACTGATACGCGCCGGAAACGGTTACATGACAGGCGGCGCAATCGACGTTGGCATGGGATGAACTCTTAACCGCCGTAACGATATCGCCGTGACAGCCGGCGCAGGCGTTTCGCGCATCATCGGCGGCGAGATGGCCGAATTGATGATTGACCGGTTTATGGCAGTCGGTGCATTGCAGCCCGGCCTTGACGTGCGCCCCTTGCGGAAGGGTATTCGGGAAGGAGTAGTCGCCACGAACAAACCCAGCGCCGCGCCGCCGGTCCATCGGGCCGGCATGGCAGACACTGGCCCGCCCTTCGCCATAGCAGCTCGGTGCATCCGGCTGGCCAAAGGAATGGCTCCCTTTTCCCGCCAGCGGTTTGTAGTGGCAGTCATTGCAACTGGCATGGCACATATTGCAACTGCGGTTAGAGGCGGCGTTTTGCGCGGCACTGTACGGTACGGACGTTTCCTTTGCGAGCTTCTCCTGATTCTGTCCAAACCACATGCCGCAGTTTTGCGGGCCGGGCAATTGCTCGGCCCAGCTCCGGTAGGCCCGCTGATGTTTGAGCAATCCTTTGGCAGACTTGTTATAATCCGTGACCTCTTTGGCATGGCATCTGCCACAAGTCTGCACGGCAATGTTCGGAGAATAGGCCATGGTTTCCGGATCACGGTCATGCCACTCGATCCCGACAATTTTCTTGACCCCGGCTGCCGCCAACTTCCTCGGATCACCCTTCGGGATCATACTGTCCATCCGTTCTCCCCGAGGAACCAGCGGCTGCATGGCTCCGGCGGCCTCGCGGGAAATCGCCTCTCCCTTCAGCTTAGGACCGACGCCGACCAGGAAGGGGCGGAGCAGCCCTTTGTGGGAAGCTGTCTTGTCGGCTTGTGAACCATCGCCAAGGTGGCAATCGACACAAGTGGCGCCGTGCATGCCCACTTCGGCATCCACCTTGGCCGGATCAAGGTACATTGCTTCCGATCCCAGAGACTTCATTTTCGCCTTGTCGCCATGGCAGATGACACACTGCGAGCCCGCATCGAATCCCCATGCGCCGGTAACGAGTGTCAGAAAAAGTGTTACTGCCAGTACTGTTTTCACGTGTGCCCTCCTTCTGTTTCCCCAAGGTTTTAAACGGGGTAAATCATGTACGCATATTTACTCAGCATATCCAGTGTCCCCGTAAAAAGCATAATCCCGGCAGCCACCAGCAATACACCACTGGCAAGAGACGCTACTCTCATGACCCTGTGCATCTTTCTGAAGAAGGAGATGGCGGTATTTATTGTAAGGGACGTGATAAGGAACGGTACGCCCAAGCCAAGCGCGTATGCCGATAGCAGCGCCACTCCTGATGCCACGGAATGGGCAGTGCCGGCATACACAAGTATCGATCCCAAAACCGGCCCGATGCACGGCGTCCAGCCCGCGCCAAAAGCTGCTCCCACCAGGAAAGAGCCGAAGAGCCCCGCGGGCTTGTTCCGCAGGTGCAGGCGTATGTCCCGGGAGAACCAGCCGATTTTGAATACACCCGCTATATACAGCCCCATAATTGCGATCAGCACGCCTCCGACTTTTCGGATGGCGTCTTGGTACTGAGACAGCAACTCGCCGATCAAGCTCGATGACGCGCCGAGGAGGATGAATATCAACGAAAACCCGGCTATGAAGAACAATGAGTTTTTAAGGGTCGTCTTCATGATCTTGCCCCTGTTCTGCTCCCCGGTCAGCTCTTCAAACGATATGCCGGTGATGAACGAGACATAGGAAGGGATAACAGGTAGTACGCACGGAGAAAAAAACGACAGGAGTCCCCCGCCAAAAGCCATGAGTAACGTAACATTCCCCATGTCCTTAGATCCTGCCTTTCAAGGCGTTTTCCACATCGTTCTTCAGGCTGGTTTCGGAATACAACCCCATGACCTTTTTGATGATCCTGCCGTTTTTTCCAACCAGAAACGAAACGGGCATGCTGGAGATGTTTCCGTAATCGCCGATCACGGTGTCATTGGCTTCGACCACGGGGTACGTCATTCCCATTGCTTTGATAAAGGAAGGTGGAACATTGTCAAGGGCGACGCCGATAACGGCAAATCCTCTGTTTCTGTACGACGTATGCATCCGCTCAAAGCCGGGTATTTCCATCCTGCAGGGGGGGCACCAACTGGCGAAGAAATTGACAAGGACAACCTTGCCCTTGTAATCGGAGAGATGGACATTCCTGCCACCCAAATCCTTAAGTGAGAAGTCAGGAGCGGTTTCATGTTCCAGCGGCTTGCTTCGAGCGAACGCGAGATTGTGTTGAGCAACCGGAAACAGGTAAACAACTGCCGCTAACGCGATAATTACCCACAGCACTTTTTCATTTTTCTTCATGGTAGACTCCTGATAGTTATCTTCATTGCAGACTTCTCGCTGCCAGAAATGGCATCAACCCTTCATCCCCTCCAGAGTCTTTCCGGCAGCTCGCCATTCCGCTACCCCTTCACGCAGCCGCTTAGCCTGAAAGCCCGCCTTCTTTAACAACTGCACGGCCTTGATCGATCCGATGCAGAACGGGCTGCGACGGTAGATTACGATTGTCTTGTCTCTTGGCAGCTCATTCAGGCGAGCCTCCAGTTCATCGGACGGAATAGAGCGCGCCAGGGGAAGATGTCCCGACTCAAACTCGCTGGCGGGGCGGATATCCAAAAGTAGTGCCGTTCCGGTGCGTACCAGCTCCAGGACATCTTCCCCAACCACCTGCTCCAGCGAAATATCATCCTTAGTGTATTCACGCATCAACTCTCGCGTCGCCGGGATTTCCTCCAAACCGAAATCCCGCAATGCCATCCACAGCCGGATTGCTGAATTGCTGCCCAATGAGCAATATACCTTGCGGCCTTCACGTCGAATCTCGATCAGATGTGCCTCTCGGAGTACTTTCAGGTGGGCGCTGGTATTGGCTGCGCTCTGGCCCAACTCGCCGGCGAGCTCATCGACCGATCTCTCGCTTTGGCAGAGCAGGTTGAGGACTTGTATGCGCTGTGGATTGGAGAGGGCTTGCCCGACATGGGCGAACTGCTGATATATTCGTGAAGGTAAGCTTTCCAGGGTCATTGCCAATCCCCTTGTCTGGTGATGAAGTGTTTAATCTCAGGCCCTTCTTGGAACCGGATAACAATCAAATAATCAAACAATCATTTGAATGTCAAGAAATATATTTAAAGGCCAAGGTTGTCAGGAACCACTTCCGCGACCGCCTCTCAATTTTTGACAAAGCATGATAATTCGGCAGGAAGAGTACCCGACAGCCAAGGGAGTTGGACGTTCACCCAAAAAATGAGCCTGAAATGGTGTTCAGACATTCGACATCCGAAAGAAAACCTGAAGATGAATCAAGCTTGGCCGAGGAGCAGGTGCAGCGACGGTGAGGCACGTGGAATTGGGCATGCGTCCAACTGAGATGTATCGGAGCCAGGCCTATATGTGATTACAGCATTACCACGGTGTGGCTAGTGTGGCGGCCGAACGGTCATAACGGGACAATGGGCCGTTTTCACCACACGCTCTGCCGTGCTGCCAAAGATGAAGTGCTCGAAACCCTGTCGTCCGTGGGTTCCCATGACAATCAGCGACGCTTTTTCCTCTGCGGCCTTCCTGAGAATCTCCTCGTGAGGTATTCCGGTCACCACAATTGCCGTTGCTTCCGGAAAGCGGTCCAGCCAGTTTGCACGGAAATCCGCCATTTTTGCCTTTGCCCCTGCCTCAACTTCCCGGTCCAGTTCGTTAAAGGATATGTGGGGCACGTAAAAGTTCCGTAAATCCACCTGATGGGCGACCACGTGGATAATAATCAACCGGGCATTACATGTCGTAGCCAGGGACAAGGCGTATTCAAACGCATAATCTGAAATTTCCGAAAAATCAGTAGCGAACAGAATGGTGTCGATATTTTTCATGGCATGTTCCTTTCGATACCTCGTACGGTCAATTAATCCAACCACACATGATGGCAACGCTGCTTGTCACCGAGACAATCAACCAGAGTGCTACGCCTTGGGCCAGCGGCTTGATGCCGGTCCTGCCCAGTACCTCTCGGGTCAGGCCGCTGCCGATCAGGAACAGGGTTACCACCAGGCTTTGTTTTGCCACACTGTTCAGCGGATGCCAGAGTTGATCAAATTGCGGCAGCGTCGTCTTGACGGTAGCAGCGACAATAAAGCCAATGATGAAGAGGGGAAATTTCACCTTTCCTTCCGACTTGGTGAACCAGGCGGCAAGCAGGGCGGAAGGCATGATCCACAATGCCCTGGTAAGTTTGACCGTTGTGCCGATGGCCAGGGCAAGCCCTCCATATGCTGCTGCCGCACCCACCACGCTGCTGGTGTCGTGGATCGCCAGGGCGGACCAGAGCCCAAACTGTCGCTGCCCCATCCCAAGAAGGTGACCCACGGGGGGAAAGAGGAGCAAGGCAATAGAATTGAGGGTAAACACGGTTGCCAGTGCAACTCCGGTTTCCTCGGCATCCGCTTTGATCACCGGGGCCATGGCTGCAATGGCGCTGCCGCCACAGATTGCGGTTCCGAAAGAGATCAGGGTGGATGTTCGTCGGGGTGTTTTGAAAAACCTGCCCAATAGATACCCCGCAGCCATGGTAAAGCTGATGCTGATGGCGGTGTACAGAAAGGCATCCTTGCCGGTTTTAAGCAACTCCGGCAGGTTCATGCCAAACCCTAGGCCGACCACCGAGGCTTGCAGCAAGCGCCTGCTCCAGGTAGACGTGGTTGCGCTCCAGGGATTGCCGACCGCGATCCCGAACGTGATCCCGGCCACCAGCGCCATGGGGGCGCTGACCCCAGGCCAGCAGCAGGCAAACAGCAGCACCCAAAATACTGTTTTTAATCCATTGTTATTCACAATAGGCTCCTTTTGTCGGTTCTGTTGTTGACACTATAGACAAAATTGAATATAAATAATAACGAATAATATTTATCAAATACATCAATCGGATTTGCTTATGCCGCTATCGTTTCGTCAGTTGGAAATATTTGAAAGGATTGCCGCCACCGGCAGTGTCACCCGGGCAGGAGAGGAACTGCTGCTGACTCAGTCGGCGGTCAGCATGGCCTTGTCACAGATCGAGCAACAGAGCGCTACACCTCTGTTTGAACGATCGGGAAGGCGGCTCCTTCTGAATGATAGCGGCCGTTTGTTGCTTAAAGATGCCCGCGAGATATTGCAGGCCGTCAAGCGGGTAGAGCAGCAGCTTCGTGGGGACAGCGGCCAACTCGTGGGTGAACTGCTGGTGGGAGGAAGCACCACAATTGGGAATTACCTGCTGCCGGCCCTCTTGGGGGCCTTTGCCAGACAGTATCCAAAGACTAGGGTGGAATTGCGGGTAGGCAACACCCAACAGGTAGCTGAATGGCTTGAAGCAGGTGATCTTGATATCGCTTTTGTCGAAGGCCCGTGCCACAGCAGGGGGCTGGTTCCCGTCCATTGGCGTGATGACGAGCTTGTGGTAGTCACCGGGCCTGAACACTCTTGGGCCAGAGAGAAAAGGGTCACGCCCGAGATGCTGGCTTTGGCTCCCTGGATCATGCGGGAAAAAGGTTCGGGCACTCGTGAGATATTTGAAGACGCCATGGAAAAAGCCGGCATCGGTTATGTAATAGCGTTGGAGTTTGGTCATACCGAAGCGATTAAGAACGGTGTTGCCTCCGGGCTTGGGGTTAGCTGTCTTTCGCGTATTGCCGTACATCGTGAACTTGAGCATGGCTTGCTTGTTGAAGTGACGAGTCCGCTTATGCTCGAACGTTCACTCACGCTGCTCAAGCGACGAGAAAGTTGCTGTAGTGCCTTGCTGGCGGCATTTTTGAAGGTGTCAGGGGGGCGTTGGGAGGCGTAACCTTCCTCATTTTTTAGCACTGACTTCTCCGGGAGCGCCTTTATCCGCTGCTATGGCCTGGCTTACCGAGTTGACTTCGGCATGGAAAGGCCAACCGTATATATCAGCTCAGAGGTATCGCAACCTGGGCCGTTTTTTGTCTGCAACCCACGGCCCCGTTGCATTGAGTATACAAATTGCGCGGTGTTTGCTATGATCCGCCACGAGTTATGGTCATGTACACTGTGTTTGGTTGCTGAGGAGGTGTGTTGTCCGTGGAGATAGTGTTCCTGACACATCCAGTGGAACCCGGCAGGCGTTCCGTCTACGGGGTTACGTCCTTGGCACTGGCGTTCCTGCTGACGTTGTTGAGTGCTGTTCCGGTGTTGGGTGCTCACCCCGGTCTTCCCGTCGAGCAGGATTTTTACTCGGCAAACGGGCGTCTTGTGTTCGGCATTACGCCGGGGTCTGACCGTGCTGAATTCTGCCGGGGAGAATTGTATGCCCTCGACAACGGCCGGTTGAAGCTGGTCTGGCGACACTCCCTGGCCAACCGGTATGCGCCGGGCACGGTTGTGGTCGGTAATGGAGGGACCGTGCTGACCATCGATAATTGGGAACATGTGGGGACGGGAAACACGGTTGTGGTGGTCTATGGACCGGATGGTACCAGACGGTTCAATCTTGAATTGGAACAGCTTCTCAGTGAGCAGGAGATCCGGGATACCGTATATGCCACCGCCAGTTCGCGCTGGTGGCGGCGTGACAATCACAAGGCGATCATCGACGAAGCCAGCAAGCGCATCCTCATTGCCACAACGGCCGGGGTCCGGGCCGTTTCACTGGCGAACGGCGCCGTTCAGCGCCTGGAAGAGGGGGCGGTCGATCTGGACAGGTATGCGCGGCCGCCCGCCAATCCCAGGGGTGAATATGTTGACAGTGCCGTGAAGTATGAGGTTGACGGCCGGCTGGAGTGCATGGCCGCGTGTGATGATCGCGACAACTGGTTTATCCATATCAGGCCCGGCAGTAAATTTCCGCAGCGCCTGCGTTTGACGGTGCCGGATGTGCGTGCCGCCCAAAAGGCCAGAGGAAAAAACGTCAGGGCCGTCGTTCGTATGGAAAAGAGCGGCGCCATTTCCGCCGTTCGCGCCCATGCGGACTCCCTGAACCCCGGGAAATCCCTGTCGTTGCAGGATCTGTTCGCAACCCCGTTGCGGCCTCTGGGAAACAGCACTAAATGACCGTGCAGATCAAGGAAAGCCCGTGCCAACCTGCCGCACCGCGCTGATCTATTCGCCCCTGTTCGGCCGCTTCAGCTACGGGGACGATCATCCCTTCAAACTCCAGCGTTATCGCCTGGTGCGCGAACTGATGGATGCCTATGGCCTGTTGGCGCTGCCGACCATGGAGATCCGTGATTGCAGGCCTGTGGACGACGACCTTGTCCTGACCTTTCACGATCCTGCCTATGTGAACCGGCTGAAAGAGTTCAGCGCCTCGGACGAACCGCGGGCCGATTTCCGTTTCGGCCTGGGGGATGCGGATTGCCCGGTGTTCAAAGGGCTTTACGAATGCGCGAGCCTCGGCGCCGGGGCAACCTTCGAGGCGGCCCGGCTGGTGGAGGAGGAAGGCTTTGATATCGCCTTCAACCTGTCCGGCGGCTGGCACCACGCCCATCGGGCAAAGGCATCGGGTTTTTCCTATCTCAACGATGCGGTGCTGGCCATAAATTGGCTGGTGGGACGAGGCAGGCGGGTGGTCTATCTGGATATCGACGCCCACCACGGCGACGGTGTTCAGGAAGGGTTCTACGCATCAGACCAGGTGCTGACCATCTCCCTGCACGAAAGCGGCATTTACTTTTTTCCCGGTACCGGCTTCGAGGACGAGATCGGTGAAGGGCGGGGCAAGGGGTATTCGGTCAATGTGCCGCTGATTGCCCACACCGACGATGCGCTCTACATGAAGGCCTTTGACGAGGTGGCCTATCCGCTGATCGCCGCCTATGATCCGGACGTGATCGTCACCCAGATCGGGGCAGACACCTTTCGCACCGACCCGCTCACCCGGCTGGAGATCACGACCCACAGCTACAGCTATATCATGCGCAAGCTCAAGGCGCTGAAAATCCCCTGGGTGGCGCTGGGTGGAGGCGGGTATGACCAGATGAACACCGCACGTGCCTGGACCATTGCCTGGGCGATTATGAACGGTGTTGAGCTCAACCCGCGCCTGCCTGCCCCATTTGTCAGGCAGATAGGCCCGCTGGGTTACCCTCACCGGGCGCTGCTGGATGCCATGCACTGGTCCGAGGAACATGATCGCGACCTGGCCCTGGCTGCGGTGGAAAAGAGTATAGCCCGAATCCGGGAAACCATCTTTCCCGGCATCATTGGAACCTATGGCGCGACTTCCGGGGAATAGGCAACTGCTGGACGCCGCCGGCCGGCCGCTCCGGTCGCTCTCGGCCATCAACCGCCTGAAGCAGGCGGAGAAGGATGCCATCTACGCCGGTCTTCTACCTCCGCGTCTCGTGGAGCTGATGGGGATCCGGTCCGAGTCATTATGCACCGCTTCCGGCGACCGCCTGGTGACCATCATCGCGCCGGAGGGGCTGCCGCTGGTGCGCATCGAGGTCAGGGCCCGGCCGGATGACAACGATACGGTCTTTTTTCTGGAGTTGTCGGATACGCAGTTTCACCAGATGGAGCTCTGTTTTTGCATTATCTGTGATCCGACGGCCGAGCGATTCGACGTGGACAGGGACGAACAGGGACGGATCAACTGGTTTGCCTCCCACGGCCGCAATATCCCCGAGGAGATGCGCTCCATGCGGGCAGGGCTGTTCCCCAATCAGACACGCAGGGGATTGCGGCTGTTCGCCGACTTTTTCCCCTTGCTGGAGCGTTTGACCGATGCCTTGGGCATGGAGATGATCGTAGCCGAACCGTTGACCTACGACAACGCCATCCGCTACGAAAAATACGGTTTCGATTATTTGCGGGGAAAACGCCTGATGGTGGAGATCGACCGCGAGTTCCAGCCCGGCGGCCGCTATTTCGCCAGGCTGGACGGTTCCACCCCCTTCCGCATGCCGGGCATGGAGCGGACCGTGCGGGGCAGGAGTTGGGCCATCCACGACGGCATCCTGGATGAGCCATGGGATGAGATCGAGATCTACAAGATGATAGGCGTGCATGCGGGTATCAATACCTTTCCGGCAAGGGAGCAGGAGCAGAGATGAGCAACGAAACGTCAATCCAACCAACACCGCTGGACGGCATCCGCTATTTCACGCCGCCTGCCGGCTATGTGCTCGCCGCTCGCGACGGAAGGGTGGCAATCCACTGGGACGGCAAACCGCCCATCCCGTTGCTGGAGGAGGATTTTCCCGTCGCGGTGGAAAACGGAGAGCCGGATTACGACATGGTGGGGCGCGGTATCTATCAGGTCCTGCGCCTCAACCCGGAATGCGCCGGGGCCTCCGAATACGCCGGCGTGTTGAAAGATGCCTACCCTCATGTCGTTTCCGAACTGGGGGGGCAGATCATCATGCTGGACGCCAGGGAGGTGGATACCCCCTATCTGGACCGCAAGATCAATTTTCTCAAGATCATGGCCCTGCTTGATCCGGCCAATGCCGGGATCTGTCTCGAAATTGCCCGGACCTTTGCCGACAAGGGCTCCCGTCTCTCGACCCTGCAGCAGGCCGTGGCCAGTTGGTACGAGGCGGAAAAGTACCTGAAAAGGGCTTTGGAACTGGACCCCGGCGACCACCACGCCGCTTACGAATACGGCGAGGCGCTCTACGTGCTGGGGCGCTATGACCAGGCTGTTGAGAGGTGGGTGGCTGTGCTGCCCCGCTTGGAGGGTGGCGAAAGGGCTCGGGTCGAGGCGCGCATTGCCGCCATTCTGGCGGGAAAGCTCCCCCTGGTGCCGCCGCTGGACTATCTGACCGCATTGTCGGTGGCGGTCGAGGAGCATCACGCCGGACGCAACGACGAGGCGGCAGCTATTATCGAGGATGTGCTCGGCGATCCGGTCTTCAGCGAGCAGTTCCCGGCAAGCCAGGTCTATTACCTGTTGGGAACCTGCTATCAGGAGATGGGTATGGTGGCCGAGGCGGCCGAAGCATTCAAAAGGAGTTAGACGGAAAGAGCTCTTTTCCGCCCTGCGTTCGTCAATCTTCGGGGGTGCTTGTGACTTCGGCCGTTGGCCTCACCCTTCGGGCGCCTTCGCGGTCCAATTTTGCAAGCAAAATTGTGCGGCATACAAACGCGGTATGCCTCCGCGCATCCCCTCGATTTCCTGCCCAGGACGAAAAATAGCTCTTTCCGAAGAGGAGGAAGTATGTTCGGATTCAGTATGGCAGACTGGATATTTTGCGGCTTTGTCATGATCGTCATCTTTGTCTGCGTCGCCATCAGCGCCATGATCCAGAAGAAAAGGAAGGATGACGGTTCCTGACCGTTATCAGGAGAGGACACCATGGAAGACATCGAACACGACAATGAAGAGCGCCGCCCCCTCCCCATGGTTCTGCTTGGGGGTTTGTACCTGTTTTTTTTCATGTTGACCATGTCCACATTCGGGCACCCTTTTCCCTTCCTGGGAACCATCCATCAGGGGAGGGTGGCCGAGACGCTGGTGTTCATCGACAGCATGATCTGCCTGTATCTTTTCCTGGGGTTGATGAAGCGGCAACAGCTGACCTGGTACCTGCTGATCGGTTATAACACCTTTGAAGTGGCAAATACCCTCGTCAATTTGCGGTATATCACCGACGCGGAACTGGAAAAAGTGATGGGACAGAGGGTTGATTCCCAAGGTCTGGCGGCCAACAACATTTCGGTCGTTGTGGCCATCATCCTGCTGACAGCCTTCATTTACCGCCATCGGGCGTACTTCACCAACCGGTCGAAATACCTGTTTTGAAAGAGAGCGGCATGGATACTGCATTGCAAAATAGTACTAGTGGCCCGGCCAAGGGTGTTTCCGTACAGATCGAAAAGCTCAATAAATCGTTTGGCGACCACCACGTACTCAAGGATATCACTCTGGATATCCGGACCGGGGAAACATTCTCCATCATCGGACCCTCCGGAACCGGCAAGAGTATCCTGTTGCGGCACATCATACGCCTGGAGACGCCCGACAGCGGCCAGATCTTTGTAAATGGCGAACCGGTCTTTACCGGCGGTTCGCCGGCCCCCCGGTCGTACCGCAGCAGCATGGTGTTCCAGTCATCGGCCTTGTTCAACTCGTTGACCGTTGGCGAGAATGTGGGACTCTGGCTGCGGGAACACCATGTCTGCCCCGAAGCGCGCATCCGCGGGATCATTGCCGAAAAGCTGGCAATCGTGGGCTTGGAGGGGACGGACCAGCTTCGTACGTCGGAACTGTCCGGCGGCATGAAAAAACGCGTGGCCATAGCCCGTTCGCTGGCAATGGAACCGGATCTGGTTCTGTACGACGAGCCGACCGCCGAACTTGACCCGATTACCACCGATGAACTGGCGGAGACTATTGTTTCCCTTCGGACAAGGACCGGCAATACCACGATCATCGTGACCCATGACCTGAACTTCGCCCTCTATCTGTCGGACCGCATAGCCATGATGCACCAGGGGGAGATTGTTGAGGTAGGAACGCCGGCGGAGATCAGAGAGAGCGGAAACCCGATCGTGCAGCGTTTCATCCGTACAACTACCAAAGGCATCCACGGGGGCTGACGCTTCGTTGAGAGCGGGGTGGGGAGAGGTGGGGAAGTGAAAGGCGTGTATAGTCCGATCAAGCTTCCGAGAGCCTTTCCGGCCCTCTTCCTGGTTGTTGCCGTGATAACGGTATTTCTTTCGTTGTTTCCACAGTACTGCCATGCCAGTGACGTCAGGGTTATCGCCGCTGTGATGAGCAGCGACCAGCCACGCTATCGCGAAGCGCACCGGGCCTTCATCAAGTCGTTGGCCGCACGTGGCTACACATCGGCCAATATCGAGATTTTCCTCCACTTTCCCAATCCCGATTCGCTTTCCTGGGCCACCACATTCCATAAAATACATGCCTATCACCCCGACCTGATTGTTGCCTACGGCGCTCAGGCCGCCCAGGCGGCCATGAAGGATGCCAATGGCATGCCGATCGTATCGGTCGACATATATGCCGCCGAGCCACCCATGAGCGGGACCTGCGGTGTCAGTTCACGGGTGTCCATGATCTCACTGCTCAAGGCGCTTCAGGATATAGGGCCGTATCGCCGGATCGGTGTCATCCTCAATGCCCGCGAAGTCGGTTCGCAGCGCCAGATGGAGGATATCAGAAAATGCGCCGCACAACTCGGCATGACTACTATCGAGGGTAACGTATTGTCGGTTACGTCCGTTGACAACGTCCTCAGCTCCCTGCTGGAAAGGGTTGACGCGGTCATTGCCGTAACCGAGAGCACTATCGTTTACCGGCAGTTCGACCGGATCATTGCCCGTGCCAAGGCCCGCAAAATACCGGTCGTGGCTGCCATGCCCAACGCCGCCGACCGGGGGGCGATGCTTTCCTTGGAGATCAATCCCCAGGAACAAGGGCACCTGGCGGCCGAGATCGTGACGCGCATCCTGGAGGGTGCTCGTGTGGAACATCTGTCGCTCCTCACACCGCGGCAGGTCGGCCTGGTTATCAATTTACCGGTTGCCCGTGAAATGGGAATCATCATACCAAGCCCGGTTCTGGGCAGTGCTACCCGGATAGTGAAGTAGGCGGTTTTTTGTTTCATGGCAGCGCAGAAATCGGTTATAGTACCACCTTATGGGCAGAATACTGCTAATTGATGACGATCAGGCGTTCACCGACTTCCTGGCCGGCTATATCCGGGATAGCTATCCACTTTTGCAGGTGGAGATTTGCAACAACCCCATAGTCGCCCTGCAGCGCATCAAGGCCAATGCTTATGACTTGATGTTGATCGACCTGGAGATGCCGACCATGGATGGGCTCAAGCTCTTGAGCTTTGCCACCCAGACCGGAATGGACAAGAATCGGATCGTGATCCTTTCAGGGCGGGAAGCCGATTTTTTGCACAAACTCTGCCCCATGGGGACCTGCCTGGCGGTGCTCAACAAATTCGAGGCGCGCCAGAAAGCGGTCCTGGACATGATCTTCAGTTCTCTGCAAAAAAAGGCCGGTGGTCCGTAATTATCAGATGGGAAGAAAGAGACAACAACCAAATCCTCCGAAGCAGCCCTTATTCAAAAGCACGCCCTTCAGTACCTTGAAGTCTGTGGCTGTTCCTCTGCCCGCATCACCGCCTCGGAGACCCGAGCCTTCTTCCACGGTTGCGCCCCCGTTCGCGAACGATGAAACGGACAGGGAGTTGTTTATTCATGCCATGACTGGCGTCAGGCAACTGGCCGCAGCCAAGCAGCCGCCACGGCCCACCACGCGGACGGATAAATCGACGCGGCCAGCCTCGACTACTCCCGAGCAGGACGAGATCAACCCTGCCGAGCAGGAGGCCTTTGCCCAAGCGATCGGCCAACTGAGGCTGGATGTGACCTTCAGCGACACGTTGCCCGAGGAGGACGAGCTCAAACCGTTGGGCGCCAATCGTCTGCGTCAATTGAAGAAGGGGGTCATCCGCGTGGACCGCCAGCTTGACCTGCATGGCCTGACCCGCGACGAGGCGCTTGAAGCCTTACCCCGTTTTTTGCGTAACGCTTGTGTCCATGGGGAAAAGGCTGTTCTTGTCATTACCGGAAAGGGGCTTAATTCGCCGGGCGAGCCGGTCCTGCTCCAGGCGGTATCCTCCTGGTTGCGTGATGCCGGAAAGGCGTATGTGCTGGAATTTGCTCCGGCGCCGCGCGAGATGGGGGGTAGCGGTGCCTTTGTAGTTTTTTTGCGAGGGTGAAGTTCATTTTTCGTGCGATGGGGTTTCATGATGAAAATAGCTTTGCTGGTGCTTGTTCTTGCGTTGCCGCCTGTCGTTTATGGAATGGTTTTCACGTGGACCGATTCCGTGGGTATCACACATTACACCAATAAAGAATACGAGATCCCCCCTCGCTACCGAGCCAAGGCCAAACAGCTGTATCCAGAGCAGTCTGACGTGGATGTTTCCCGGCAGAGTACCCCAGCCGAGCCGCCAGTGGCACAGCAACCTGTTGTCAACAGCACACCACAAGTGACAACGGAGCGACCCGGCGGCTATGCAAGAGGGAGGCGCGGCAGACCACCGAGATTGTCGTCAACGGAGGAGTAGACGAAACAAGACGGTTAAAGGGAAAAGGCTGAGAACGTGCGCCGGTAAGCACTGCGATGTTTTTTGGAATATGCTTCGTTATTCAGCAAAAGCGTTTGAAACAGTACATGCCGCTCAAAATAAAAATGGGGCCACACGGGGCCCCATTTTTAACTGAATTAACAAGCGTTTTTAGTTCTCAATCCGTATGCCCGGAATAAAATGTATTTCCGGGAAGGTCCTTTTAAGGGTCTTACTGGTGAAATTCATCAGCGGCGGCGTATCCGGGTATTCAATCTTATTGCCTACCGCGACCTTCATTTGAGGAAGCGCCAGCCATGTTTTCTGTCCCTTGTCGTCGGCTGCCTCCACATAGGTATAGCCTCCGGAGTCCATGGTCTGGGCTACCGTGCCCTTTTTGCCTGAGCCGGCAGGAACTTCCATGGCCTTCATGCCGGCATGGGGGTCGGCAGACCCTGCAGCGGGCTGCTGAGGTGTTTCAGACTTGGTCTTGTCCTGACATCCGGCAGCGAGGGCGAGTATGGCAATGGTAAGAAGTGTCAATATGCTTTTTTTCACGTACGACCTCCTGTGTTTTTTTATTTCATAAAATTACCATACCAGGGTTGATAATCCAAGGGAAAAGGCAGTGCGGTTGGTTATGCAGGTAAAGCAATGACGGGTCAGCAGACGGATTTGTATGGATGGACTTCAGGGTCATAAGCATGCTTACATTTTTCTACAAAATTCGCGTGCCCGTCGTCTGCCTGCTGTTCTCTATCCTGGTGCACATCCTCTTCATATATGCGTCGAGACTTTTCGGGACCTACGAGTTTAGCGTACCTGTCAATCAGCCTCGCGAGGTCTTGATTGCCCTGGCAGGGCCGACCGATACTGTTTCTGCGACAGCAAAGCCGGAGAGACTGGAAAGCGATGCCACCACGGGCCACGAAGATGCGCCTATTGTGAAACAGCCACCTCCGGCGCTGGAAGATGACGGCATACCGGCGATGAAGCCTGCACAACCCCTGCCCGAGCCGAAACCAGTGGAGACACCTGGTATCAGGGAGAGGGATAATGATCTCTCCACGGGGAGCGGTAAAACAGCAACTGCCGATCCTGTTGACACATCGCGCCAGGCGAATCCCATCGTTCCACCAATGAGCGCAGGTCGAAAATTCCTGGCAGCGAAATATGAAAAGCTTACGTATCAAATATATATGCTTGGTATCCCGGTAGGGAGTGCAGAGTTGGAAGCGAAGAACGAGAAAGGGGACACCTCGATTACGCTGAGAGTGAAATCAAATTCCGCTATCTCGAGTATCTATCCTGTCGATGACAGTGTTGAGACCCGTCATTTCGGCGACAGGTTCATTGTGACGAAGATCAGCCAGCACGAAGGCTTTTTCAGAAGCGTCACGGGTTTCACCCTCAACCTGAGGGAGAAAAAGGTATTCTGGATTGACACTATCAAAATGCTCAGCTCGGAAACGACTGTCCCGAACGCTGACGTGCTCGATACGCTGTCGGGAATCTATTATCTCAGGAACCGACAGTTACAGGTCGACAGGACGGAGATACTCCATGTCTTTGACAGCGAAACCTATGCGGACGTGCCGGTCGAAATCTTGCGCCGGGAGGAAATACGTCTGCCGAACCTGACGAAGGTTGCCACCCTTGTTGTCCGCCCGCTTCAGCAGACTGCCGGGATTTTCAGGCGCACCGGAGACGTCCTGATCTGGCTGACCGACGATGACAATAAGGTTCCGGTAAAAATTACCACCTCGGTTGCGCTCGGCAAGGTAACGGTTGAGCTTGTATCGGCTGAGTCAAAGCTTGCGGAGCAAGCGGTCAAAAAGAAATAGGTCCCGCTGCCTTATTGTCCTGTGCAAAACAAAAAGTTTGCTTTCCAATTACGGGCCTTGCTGATAAGGTTCGCCATCGGGTGCGCCAGAAGCGTTGTAGCAGGTTTCAATTCTTAAACGAGAGGATGTGTAGATGTTGATACAGGCAGTAATCTGGATGAATCTGGCCCTGGTTTTCTATACGTGGGCCGTATTCAGTGGTCGGAAACAGGGGTTACACCGAAAGCACCTGATTATTTTTGGTATCGGCCTCCTCTGCGATTACCTCGGTACCCATCAGATGAACCTCTTTGCCCAGGCCTATGGCAAGGCTCCCGAATGGCACAACATCACCGGTATCGCCTCGCTGGCAGGGATGGCATTCCATTTCATGCTGGCGCTGATCGCCTCCCTGGCCAACAAGGCCGAAGCAGTCAACCGTGTTTTCCATCGCGTCAGCCTGAGCATCTATACCTGTTGGCTGGTTGCCTTTTTCAGCGGTGCCATCTCCGGTATGATGCGGATGCGGCATTAATCATCCACATGCCTTTAAACGAGATCAGCCGGAGGATATTCCCCCGGCTGATCAATTTCCTTCCCTAACCTTCAACCTGCATGCTTCCGTGTCAAATCAGTAGCTCTGAAACGCATCCGTGGTGAAGTGCATCGGCATGCCGGAACTGGCAAAATCAAAGTGGTCTCCGTGGTCTTTCATCATGAGTCTGAAGGCGCTGAGCATATACCTTCTCTTGTAGCAGTCGTCAAGTGCGACAATCTCTTGAACCTTGTTGCTGTAGAATTTCATGTAGCAGGTGCCGAGCGCCTGGGTTATCTCGTCCATGGTCATTTCAAGGGGTTCGATAATGGGGGTCACCAGGTTGTATTTCGAGTAATCCCAGACCCGGATACGATCTTTCATCTCTGCGTGTATCGGCGTGAAGGGCATGGGAGTAACCACGGGAAACACAGCAATATCCGGATTGAGGTAGATAGCAGAGTCAATGTTGTTCTGTATGGACTCCCAGGTTTCGTTCGGAAAGCCGATCATGAACGACGCTTCCGTGATAATGCCCGCTTCGCGGCAGAGATCCAAAGCCCGCTTGTTCTGCTCGAAATCGGTGCCTTTGTTCAGGCTGTTCAGGGTGTCCTTGTCGGCGCTCTCCGCGCCGATGTAGATGTGTATGATGCCGGCGTCCACGTATTTATGCAGGATGTCCTCATCCCTGATGATGTCTTCCACCCTGGTTTCAATGAGTATCTTGACCGGGAACTTCCGTTCGATCAGGAGGTCCAGAAACAGTTCCCAGCGGTCGCGATGTTTTGTGGGGTAGGCATCAATCAGGGTAAAGAAACTGATGTTATAGGTATCTATCAGGTGGGCCATCTCATCGATGACCTTTTCCGGTTTCCGGCAACGCCAGTCTTCGCGCCAGAACATCCGCTGGCTGCAAAAGGCGCAGGCCATGTCGCAGCCGCGGGAAGTCAGGATGGAAGCCATTCTGCCGCCAGGTGCGACGCGGTACTGATAATCATCCCAGTCCAGCAGGTGCCACGCCGGTATCAGGGCGTCCAGTTCGACTATGTGAGGTTGATTGGCATTGGAAACAACCTCCTTGCCTTCCAGGTACGCGACACCCTTCACGCTATTTCCTTTTCCCTCGGGAATGGCGGCAAGCAGTTGCTTCAGGGTCTGCTCCGGCTCTCCCTTCAGGATGTAATCCACATGGTTCTTGTCGTCCTCGAGAATTTCAGCAAACATGAACGTGGGATGGGGGCCGCCCAGCAGGGTGACGATGGCCGGGTTGACCTCTTTGGCGACATCCAGGATCTTGAGGGCGTCGGGAACCGTAGCGGTGCTGATGGCGCCGGTGACCGGAAGATAATCCAGGGTCATGACGTAATCGGGTTGGAATCGTTCTATTTCCTGTCTGATATCATCGAACGCAAGACCTTTGTTCATGGCGTCGAATATTCTGGCTTCGTGGCCCGCTTCGAGTGCGGCGCCGGCGAGATAGGCCAGATGCAGGGGGGGCCATTTTCCGACAACCTGTACTCCCCAGCAATGATACGGTGCTGTTACAAAAAGAATCTTGCTCATCGATCTCTCCTCATGTGCGGCAGAATTCACTACAAACGTTGCTACGGTGCCACTGTACCAAGGATGCCTTCGATGGTCATGTAAAGATTTGGTAAAGAAAGGAAAGGCGTGGGGAGATAGGGGGTGTTTTCTTGTCCCGTAAGGAGAGTGTGTTCGGTCGCCTTGAATCCGTGACGCCTGGACGGCTTCTCTTGCTTAGAATGCCTAAGTCCCGGCGTTTCAGGTATGACTCACCGCGTGGGCGTTGATCATCCGACACAGTTGCATGGAAATCATGGGCGGCGATTGACCCCGGCATTTCGCTCGCTCCGCCGCCCATGCGTCACGGATTCAAGAGGCGCCTATGCGGGAAGGGTGAACCAGACGCGCGTCCCGCTTTCGTCGCTTTCCGCGCCTACCGTTCCACCATGGGCCCCGATCAACTCCTTGACGATGGCCAGCCCAATTCCTGCACCACCTGCATCACGGGAACGTGAGCGGTCCGCGCGGAAAAAACGCTCAAACAGGTACGGGAGGTCCTTTTCCGCGATCACTGCCCCGCTGTTGGAAAAGACGGTCTTAATGCCGTCGCCGGCACGCTGCGTTGAGATCAGGACGTTTCCTCCCCGCGGCGTGTATTTCCAGGCATTGTCGGCCAGGTTGCGAATCGCCTGAAGCAACTTGTCCCGATCCGCCGTCACCAGATCGCTGTCCGGGGCGAGTTGCCACCGGACGTCAACCCCCTTCTCCTGGAAATTCGGTCGGTACAGATCCATGATCTGGCGGAGCAGTTCATGGAGGGAGATTTCCCGGCAATCGAGAAACGCCTTGGCGGCATCGGCCCTCGCCAGTTGCTGGAGATCATCGACCAGGTTGACCAGACGCAGGACCTCCTGTTCAAGCATCTGGAAGGTTTCCCTAGACGGCGGTATGACGGAGTCGCTTAAACCCTCCAGGTAGCCACGCAGGTTGGTAAGCGGGGTGCGCAGTTCATGGGATATGTCAGCCACCATGTTCTTGCGAAGCCGTTCGACCATCTCCAGGTTCTCGGCCATGTGGTTGAAGGCGTCGGCAAGCTGTCCCCCTTCATAGCGTGATACCACGTTGACCCGTTCGGAGTAATTGCCGTCGGCAACCTTTTTGGTGATGGCGGTGATCTGTAACAGGGGGTGCAAGACCCAGGTAGTCAAGAGATAGGTAAAGAGCAGGGTAAATATCAGCGCAACGAGAACGCCCCAGAACATGTGGTGATGGATGGCTTCAAGAAACCTGCCATGGGCCTCGATCGGCGAGATGTGGAAGTGTTTTTCCAGCTCCTTGTAATACTCCGCCGCACTCCGATCCACGGCTTGCCAGACCACCAGGGTGAAAATCGCGAAGATCGGGACAATGTGGCCGACCAACAGCTTCCAGAGCAGTCGCTGCCTCATTTTTCAGCCTCATCGGTAAAGCGATAGCCGTGACCTCGCATCGTCAGGATGAAACGGGGCTGGGCAGGGTCGTCCTCGATCTTTTGGCGGAGTTTTCCAATATGAACGTCAATGACCCGGTCGATGACCGCCTCACTGTTCTGATAGCACTGGCTGATAAGCTCCTCGCGGGAAAATGCCTTCCCTGGAGAACTCATCAGGGCGTGCAACAGCTTGTATTCCCATGATGTCAGGGTAATGGGATTCCCATCGCGGGTTACCCGGTGCTTCTCGGGGTCCAGTTCCAGTCCGGCAAACGACAGAATTGTCGAAGCTGCGGGTGAAACCGGCCTGCTGCGGCGCAGGATCGCCTTGACCCGTTCCACCAGTTCACGGGGGCTGAACGGCTTGACCACGTAATCGTCGGCGCCCATGGCCAGCCCCGCAACCCGGTCAACCTCCTCTTCCCGCGCCGTAAGTATCAGGACAGGGACATCGGAACTTTTTCGCAGAGCCCGGCAAATCGCCCAGCCATCCAGGTTGGGCAGCATCACATCCAGGATGACGAAAACCGGTTCGCACCTGCCGGCGGTCTCTATCGCCTGTCCGCCATCATGGATCATCACCGTTGAGAAGCCTTCCCGTTCCAGGTATTTTGCAACCAGCGCGGCGGTATTGCGGTCATCTTCCACGATCAACACCGTGCACTGGTTTTCAATGGATTGGGACATGCCGTCCTCGGAAATCAGGTGAGAGTTGAGATTCTCCCCTGTCATCTCCCTGTCTTCTCCATGGGAAGGCCTGAACGCCGCCAGGCAGCCATATGGCCGGTAAGCAGCTTGGTAGTGCGGTAGCCAAACAGGGCGAGCAACGCTTTGGCCATTACGGCACGGGGGCCAAGCTCGCACAGGACAACCATCTCGACCGGTTTATCCGATGGGAGCGATGCCAGCCGCAACATGATTTTCCAAATCGGAGCATTAATCGCTCCCGGAATATGCCCCGCCTTGAACTCGAAACCGGTGCGGACATCCACCACTACAGGCGAGGACCCGGCTGCTATTTTTTCGGCAAGTTCTCTTGGATGCATAGTAACCCCTCTTTCAAATCCGTGGTCGAACGTTGAAACGTGCCCGCGCCTCTCAGCCTTTACCTCTCCTCATCTCTTCCATCTTGGCCGGGATTTTGCCGAGTATGCCGACCCCCAACTTTTTCATGACAAAGGAGCTTCCCATGAACAGCTTGGTGATGCGCATCAGGTAGTCACGCCTGAAGGTGGCCTTCATGGTCATATATTCCATGATCTTGCCCATGAAAAAGCGACGATAGCAGTCAGCCTGCGCAACTTCTACCTGAAGCGTGCTCATGTCATAAGGCTCAAGAACGGGATCCACCATGTTGTATTTAGTGTAATCGTGGACCCGGATGAAGGGCTTGAGGTCTGCGTATCCTTCGGCATACGGCCACGGTGTGTAGATCAGGAAGTTCGCAATATCGGGGTCGAACTGCTGAACCAGGTGCATCGTTTTTTTGATACTCGCGGGAGTCTCATCGGGAAAACCCAGCATGAAAGAGGCATCGGACACTATTTCCTGTTCACGAAGGATGTCGATAGCCTGTTTCATTTCTTCTATATCAATCTCTTTTTTCATTGCATCGAGCGCCGGCTGGTCGGAGGTCTCGATGCCGATGGAGATGTAGATGACTCCCGCCTTGCGGTACTTTCCGATGATTTCCCTGTCCCGGATGATGTCCGAGCCCCTGGTTTCCATCAGGAGATGGATCGGAATGTTCTTGGCGATGATCGCATCAAGGATGGCTTCCCACCGCTCCCTGTCCCTGGTGGGATATTCATCGGTAATCAGAAAGACATTGACGTGGTACGAGGAGTACAGGTATTCCACCTCGTCGGCCACGTTCCGGGGATCACGGGCGCGCCAGGACTTCTCCCAGAACATCTGCTGGGAGCAGAATACGCAGTCGTGATCACAACCGCGGGACGTGCTGATTGCCCCCTGGCGTGAGTCGGGAATCACCAGGCTGGGGTAGTCTGCCCATTCAAGAAGGTCCCATGCTGCCGGAAGGCCGTCGAGGGCCTCCATAACGGGGCGTTTTTCGGTCCTGACCACCGCACTTCCCCGCCGGAAGGCGATGCCGGCAACCATTGCCGGGTCGCCGCCAGCCTCCAGCACCTCCAGCAAATTCCGGAGTGTAACCTCTCCCTCGCCGATAACGATATAATCCACGGCTTCAGAGTTCGTGAGTACCTCTTCATACATGAAGGTCGGGTGCACACCACCAAGAATGGTTACGGTATCCGGCCGTATTCTCTTTGCCAGCTCCAGGGTTTTGACGGCGTCATTAATGGTAGAGGTAATGGCGGTGGAGGCCACATAATCCGCCATGGATTCACGAAAACGTTGCTCGATCTCAGGATAGGCATGCCCTTTGGCCATGGCATCGTAGATTTCTGCATCCAGTGCAGCCTGGCGGACGGCAGCGGCAAGATAGACAAAACCGAGGGGGATCCAGCGACCGGCAATTTCATCCACGCCGCTATGATAGGGGGGGGTTACAAGCAGGACCTTCTTACGATTTGCGGCTGTTTTTATTTGACATCTCCCTTGAAATTCAATACGTTGCATTGCCGGTACATGTTGAGTAAACTGATGCCAGATTAGCATGGCAGAACGATAAAATCCAGCCATTTCCAATACATTCACCCTTGATACCTGTGTATGTACCCATAACAGCAGCAACGGCTGCTGAAACAGATCCCGGCAAATAATGGGCAGTCTATTTGAATGCGATATCATCAGAGTTTTCTTGATTGTTCTCGTAATCCAAACGTGATAAGCACGTTGGTATAGAGGGGGGTACGTGATAAACGGGAAAAAAGTGATTGTGGTGTTGCCGGCATATAATGCTGAAAAGACACTGGAGCAGACCTGGAAAGACATCCCGCCCGAGGTGGATGACGTCGTGCTGGTAGACGATTGCAGCCGGGATAATACGGCTGAGCTGGCGCAGAAACTTGGAATTACCACGGTTGTTCATGAAGCAAATACCGGCTACGGCGGCAATCAGAAGACGTGCTACCGCATCGCGTTGGAGATGGGTGCGGACATCGTGGTCATGGTTCACCCCGACTACCAGTATACCCCGCGTCTGGTCACCGCCATGGCTGCCATGATCGCGTATGGCGAGTTCGATGCCGTGCTTGCCTCCCGCATCCTGGGTGTGGGGGCGCTCAAGGGGGGGATGCCCCTTTACAAATACATAGCCAACCGTTTTCTTACCATGGCGGAAAATATTCTGTTAGGTCAGAAGTTTTCAGAGTATCACACCGGCTATCGGGCATTTTCACGGGAAGTTCTCGAAAAACTGCCGCTGGACGCCAATTCAAACGACTTTGTCTTTGATAATCAGATGATCGCCCAAATGGTCTGGTTCGACTTCAGGGTTGGTGAACTTTCCTGCCCCACCAAATATTTTGAAGAGGCATCTTCCATCAATTTTCGCCGGAGCGTAATCTACGGCCTCGGCGTTCTTGGAACCGCATTGTTGTTCAGGCTCAACAAATGGGGATTGGCGAACTCACCACATTACCATACAGGTGAAATCGTGTTTCACAGATGATTTATCGGAGATATCCATGAAACTCATCATCCAGATCCCCTGCTATAACGAGGCGGAGACACTACCCGTTACCCTGAATGCCCTTCCCCGCGAAGTGCCCGGTTTCAGTGTAGTTGAGTGGCTTGTTGTGAATGACGGCAGCGCGGATAACACCGAGGAAATCGCCAGGGAATACGGAGTTGACCACATAGTCACCTTCACGAACAACCAGGGGCTTGCCAGGGCTTTTCTGGCCGGGCTGGATGCTGCCGTGAAGCTGGGGGCCGATATCATCGTCAATACCGATGCGGACAACCAGTACGTGGCTGACGACATTCCGGTACTGATCGCCCCGATTCTCGCGGGAAAGGCCGATGTCGTCATTGGTGCGCGGCCGATCGACAACATCAGCTCCTTTTCGCCGGTTAAGAAAATGCTGCAGAAGGTTGGCAGCGCCGTGGTGCGGTTCGTCAGCAAGACGGACATACCCGACGCGCCAAGCGGCTTCAGGGCCATGACGCGCGAAGCCGCCATGCGTTTCAACGTGTTCAATGATTATACGTACACGCTGGAAACGATCATCCAGGCGGGGCAGAAAGGGATCGCCATCTCTTCCGTCCCGGTGCGGGTCAACAGGGCAATGCGCCCCTCACGTCTCGTAAAGAGCATCTCCTCGTATCTCCGGAAATCCCTTGTTACCATTGTCAGGATCTTTGTCGTTTACAAATCGTTCCGCTTCTTTATGTCGGTGGGCTTGACGGTTTTATCCCTCGGTCTGATAGGAGGCGTCAGATACCTTTACTATTATGCTATAGGTGATGGTGCGGGGCATGTGCAATCGCTGATCCTGGCTTCGATACTTCTCGGAATCGGATTCCAGACCATGCTGACTGCGTTCCTGGCGGATCTCCTGGCGGTTAATCGTCGGCTTATGGAAGATGTCCAGTATAGAGTTAAGAAACTGGAATTTCTTGGAACGGTTGGCAATCATCCCGCTGATCGGACAAAACGGAACTGAAGCACTTCTTCAGCAATCTTTGCAGGTGAATAAGTCGTGGTAAATGCGGTTGCTTATTTTCCTCTTCTGCCCCCAAAGGACTCTCTACTTATGACCACTTCATTGAAGCCCCTCATGTTAAAGTTACTGCTCATCACAGTCGTTCTTCTGGCTGTGTACGGCAATACCATCAACCACGGATTTGTGTGGGACGATACCGATATTATTGTCGACAATCCTCAGTTGGACAGCCTCGGCAATATTCCATCACTGTTTCTGTCAGAAGACAGGATCGAAGGATCCACCGGTTATTACCGGCCCATGACCTATATTTCTTTTGCTATTGATCGTGCCATTTGGGGGTTGAACCCGGTCGGATATAATATCACCAATCTGGTTCTCCATATCCTTGCTGCCCTGCTTTTCTATCGGGTTGTGTCGGCACTTTTCAATAACGAAAGGGTTGCCCTTGCCGCCGCACTCATTTTTTCGTTGCACCCGATTACCGGAGAGACGGTCAACTTTCATTCCGGCGGAAGAAACACCCTGCTCTGCGCGTGTTTTATCCTGCTTTCCATACTTTTCTATGCAAGGGATAAACGAATTTCCGCTGTTATATGTTTTGCAGGTGCAATATTTTCAAAAGAATTTGGTCTTCTCCTCCCTGCCGTATTATTCGTCTATGACTGGTTTGTCAAAAAGGAACGCCCCCGTGTGGCATCATACCTCCCGTTTCTTGTGCCGATCATCTTATATTTCACTCTCAGATCTTATGCCATCGAAAAAGGCAACCTGCTCCATGCCCTCAATTTTACCGAAAGCGCCTGGGTTGCCCCCCTCCTGGTCATGAAGTACCTGATCAACATGATATACCCTTTTCACTTGAGCGTTCTGTATGACGTACAGTCAAACCTTGTGTACACAGCATTGTCCCTTGGCGGCATGGCCGTACTTGTCTTCGCGGGATATTGCTTCAGGAAGCAGGGAGAGGTCATCCTGGCGCTATGCTGGTTTCTTCTCTTTCTCCTTCCTGTCATCAATATTGTCGGTTTAAATGCCGCTTCATATATGTCCGACAGATACGCCTATTTTTCACTCATGGGGTTTGCGCTGGCGTTTGCCTTTATCATATGCAAAGCGCGGAAAGAGGCAGCCATTGCCATCCTGTTGGTTATCTGTATCACGTACGCGCTGATTGACATCACGCGCAACAATTACTGGAAAGATGATTATGCCTTCTACTCGCGGATGATACACGATTCTCCCGACATGGCCCTTGGCTATAACGACCTTGGCCTCTACTATTTCAAGAAGGGGGATATGGTAAATGCCGAGAAATACCTGACCATTGCCGCCACAAAAAAGGACATTTCCGCGAGATTACTGGGCGCCGATGCAGGGGTTTTCTGGCAGGCGGACAAATTTGATGTCGCGGAAAAACTCCTGCTCCGCCAATTGGAACTGGAACCGACAAATCCTCAACCATATATCATGTTGAAGATGTTATATGACAAAACGGGAAACAAGGTCCTCTCCAGGTCATACGGCGATAAAGTTTCCAAAATGTTTCCCGGCATAGAAGATATGATGAAACAACGGGTCATTGAAGTTTGCCGTCAGGCGGAAGCATTTATCGCATTACGCTCGTTCGAAAGAGCGGAAAACCTCTTGAGGGAAGCGCTGATCATCAATCCCGATTTTGTCCCGGCGCTCATTGACATGGGAGGACTGAACGCCGAGAAGGCGGATTATGCAAAAGCGGTGAAATACCTCACGAGAGCGACGGTTCTGGAACCCTTCAATGCTTCGGCGCATTATAATCTTTCAATGGTGTTCCAAATGCAGGGGAAAGTGGTGGAAGCAGATGAAGAGATGAAAAAGTTCAAGGAGGCAGAGGCAGCTATTCAGCAACAGAAGAACAAGACCCGGAAGTAGATAGCTCTACTGGCCAACACCGGTTTCCGGGCCGGTGCCGTTGGGCTGCTTGTTGGCACAGTCAGGCCATCGCTCAATCGGCGCCTAAAGGAGGGTGTGCTGCATCGGACCACACTCGGGCAAAATCCTGCAACCAGCCGCCTACGCCGGAGGCCACAGATACCAATCAGGAGTGGCTTTGGCAAGAAAAAAGGGAAAATCCGAAAGGACCAGAACGATGATCGCCACCGTCGCAAGCGTCAAACGGGCTTTTTCTCCTCTGAAGAGGCGCATTAGATACAAGCTCGAAACAGCATACACCGGCCCCATAACCGGAAAAATATAGCGTCCTGCCACGGTAAGAACAATGTCCGTCGAATCAAGATAGCTCTGATAATTTATCTTGAACATCAAAAATGCCGCATAGCTGACCGACATCCCCAGCAAACATGCAGGTAGCCAGTTGTAATCCCAAGGCCGCCATCGCACGACGTACGCTGCCAATGCAAACAGAATCAGAATCATCAACGGGATAAATGAAAACCCTTGGTTCGGCATCCCGATATGAGCCTTGATGCCGAACGAGGTAGACAACATCTGCAAAATCCACATGGCGGTATAGGGGAGCGGCCCCAATGGTTTAAACCCGGCCTGCCGTGCATAGGCATAGTTTTCAACAAGGTTAATCGTATCTTCACGGTCACCCGGATGGGAAATTTGCGAAGCCATTTCCCTTGCCTTTTCTTTAGTAATCAATCCGTCTTTGAAAAGGCCAAAAATGTGATTCCGCGCTGTCAACCTATACTGCATCGCCTTCTCCAGGGGGAGGACAGCCTGAACGGGGGGGTCCACCACCCCGTAATGCAGATAGTTGCCGACATAAAGCTGAATATTCAGCGTCAAGCCGACAATGATTGCCGCCAGAACCATAATGCCTCGTCTGCTTGTTACCTTGTTGAAATGCTCTCTCATTACCGACGGCAGGGCAAGAATGGTTTTGCTTTCACGAAGCACAAAAAGGATGCCGAGCAGCAGGGCAAGCGGCACAAAGGTAAACTTTGTCAGACATCCGGCCAATACACAGATGATCGAGGCGGCAAGCGCCGCTCCGGACTTGGCTATAAAATATGCGAACAGATAATAAATCGACATTATTGCCAAGAGATTCGTGAGATTATCGTATGATACCGATGCCGAAAGAAACGAAAACATCAATGTATTCGTCATGGCAACGATCAAGAGAATCTGAGTGAGCCGATCATCTGTAAACAATCGCAAGAGGCGCCAAGCGAAATATACCGTGGCAAAGGCAATGGGGATGTTGCAGATACGGAGGAAAACGAGGTTGGACGCGCCGAAGATGTTAAGAATCAGCAGCTTCCCCATGATCCAATAATAGAGCCAGGGGATATTGGTAACCAAGCCGTACTTGTATGATTCCGGCGAGTTGTCCGGCAGCAGTACTACATGCGAAAAAATCTTGCAGATACCGAAATGGGTAACTTCATCAGGCGGTACATGCGGAGAGACAGTAATGGCGAAATAGAGAAGCCGCGCCCCGAAATATACCAGAAGAATTGTTATTATCCGTTTTAGATGGCGGGACGCGGGAAATTTCTCCCCCCCAGCTTCACCCAGATCATTCATTTTATATCCTCCGAGTCATCGGCTGTAACCGCATCGGGCTTTGCTGGCAACATCTCTTTTACAAGCTAGTACCGGTGTCTTTTTTGTAATCGCCGCATGCAAGATATTTTTCCAACCAGATATAGAGACAGATGAAAAGATAACGGCTTCCCATCTCCTTGATCTTCAGCTTGGCCACGCCGGTGCGACGATTGCGCCAGGTAATGGGGATCACCGTCCAGTTGAAACCGCGTACAATTGCCTTGAGAGGAAGTTCCACAGTCAGGTTGAAGTGGGGGGATAATAGCGGACGGCATCCATCGATCACTTCGGCGCGATAGGCCTTAAAGGCGTTGGTCGTGTCATTGAGCCTGATACCAAACAGCAGCCTGATAAACAGATTGGCCAGCCGGTTGATGGTCAACTTGATCATGGGATAATCGATCACCCCGCCCCCCTTGACGAAACGGCTGCCAAATACACAGTCATACCCGTCATTAAGTTTGTGCCAGTAGCGCACCACATCGCGGCAGTCATCAGATTCGTCTGCCATCATGACCACGACAGCGTCACCCGTGAAGCTGTTGAGCCCACGGATGATTGCCCGTCCAAATCCATGTTGGCCAGTATTCATGACCGGCATCAGCTCGGGCAGACGCTCTCGCAAATCCTGTAACAACTCCCAGGTCCGGTCACTGCTGCCGTCATCCACCACGACAATCTCATGGGGTATACCCTGAAGACGCAACTCCAAGTGAAGGTGCTCGACAGTGGAGCAGATGCACCCCTCCTCGTCGCGGGCGGGAATAACAATCGAAAGCAACTGGAGCGGTTTTTTCTTTTCAGACTCCGGAATCATGGTAGCCCCGACAATTCCAGCCAGGAAGGATGTTGCTCGGCATGGTGTGCAATTTCAGCGAGGATATCTTCTCGTGTTGTCTGTGGCATCCACCCCCAGGCTTCTCGCGCCAATGAGGCATCCATTACCATCCAAGGGATATCGAAGCGGCGCATGTCAGGATTGCCGGATACGCTATGTTCACCGTAACGATCACGACACCAAGCGCTCAATTCAGCAAGCGACATGGCGTGGTCGGCTCCGCCACCAAGGTTCATCACCCGCTGCTTGCCATCCGGTGCATCCATCTGTTTGCAAAGCAGCGGCACCAGATCCCGTGGATGGAGGCAATCCCGGACTTGATAGCCATTGCCGCCGAAACCAATGTAGGTAAGCGGCCGGCGGCGCAGCCAGGCATTGATCCAAAAGGCAAAGATCCCTTGATCCGGCCGGCCGAACTGTCCGGCACCCGCAAGGACGCCGCAACGATTGATCCAGACTGGAAAGTCAAAGGTATCGCCATATTCAAGGGCTAGTATCTCGGAAGCCAGCTTGGAACTGCCGTACAGCGAAATGGGAGACGTTGTGCTGAATGATTCGGCGACGCCCGCAGCCGAAAGACCGGGGGGGAAAATTTGTCCCTCTTTTAGCTGGAACGCTTCGCCCACCACCTCAACTTCGACTTCCGCCAGCGGCTCGATGGAATAGACGCGGCTGGTGCTGATCAGGATGAGCCCGGCGTGGTGACGTTTGCAGTATTCAAGAATATTGATGGTTCCCAGCAGGTTATGCTCGATCAACTGGCGACTGCTGGTCTGACCGTCAATACCGGCCAACACGCTCGGGTTAGCGGCTGCATCAATGACCCAATCTGCAGCCGGCAACGCCTCAAAATCGGATGCGCAGCGGATGTCACCATGAAAGAGTTTGATTCCCCTCTTTAGCAGTATGTTGCGGTTGTTTTCGCTCCCCGGCCTGATGAAGTTGTCCAGGCCATACAACCTGGCCTCGGGAATTGTCTCCTGCAAAGCAGTCACCAGGGTGCTGCCAACAAATCCGCAGATGCCGGTAATCAGGATTTTCATGGTTTCAACCGCTCCTGCCAGGATTCAACAATTTCCTTGACGGTCTGCGTTAAGGACTTGGTAATATCCCACCCCGGATAGTGAGACTTCATCTTGGAGAGATCACTGTAGTAACAAATATGATCACCGATACGGTTTTCGTCTACGTAGGTGTACACCTGTTTCCTGCCGCTGTACAGTTCGGCAAGCGAGAATGCTTCAAGGATCGAGCATGAATTGTCTTTGCCTCCGCCCAGGTTGTACACCTCCCCACAACGTGGGTTATTGTAGAACGCATGGATAAAATGGGCCACATCCTCTGAATGGATATTGTCGCGCACCTGTTTGCCCTTATAGCCGAAAATCCGGTACTCGCGCCCTTCCAGATTGCATTTCACCAGATAACTGAGAAACCCGTGCAGTTCAACTCCCGAATGATTAGGGCCGGTCAGGCAGCCGCCGCGAAGGCAACAGGTCGGCATATTGAAATAACGGCCATACTCCTGAACCATAATGTCGCCGGCAACCTTTGAAGCACCGAACAAAGAGTGTTTGGACTGGTCGATGGAGAAGGTTTCAGCAATGCCGTTTTCAAAGGCGGGATCGGCAAAATCCCAGCGGGTTTCCCGCTCTTTGATCGGAATCGTGTTGGGGAGGTCACCGTACACCTTGTTGGTGGACATGTGAATAAAGGGGGCTTCGGGACAAAACTGCCGTGCGGCCTCAAGGAGGTTATGAGTGCCGACGGCGTTGGTGTCGAAATCGTCGAACGGAATGGCCGCCGCACGGTCATGAGACGGTTGGGCCGCGGTGTGAACGATTCCAGCCGGTCTCAACTCTTTGACCAGATTCAACACCCCTTGACGGTCGCGGATGTCCAACTCATGATGATGAAAGTTCGGCAGAGACTCGATCAGCCGCTGCTGACTCCAGCGGGTATCCCCTTGGGTTCCGAAGAAAACTGCACGCTGGTTATTATCGACTCCGTGGACTGCAAACCCGCTATTGTGAAAAAAAGTGGACACCTCGGACCCTATAAGGCCGGATGAACCGGTGATGAGTAGTTTGGATTTGCTTGGGTGCATTCGGAATCCCTTTCTACAGGAAAGAACAGAATGTTACTTTCAACGGCACTATCCGGGGAATGACCGGAAGATTCCACTATCCTCCGCTACGCCGCAGTTCGCCACAAGAAAATCCGTTATCCCGCCAGGGTGGAAAAAGACGTCGCAGATAATTCTTCGACAAAGACAAGATATGGCTCATGCTGTCTTCCCCATGTCCGATACAACTACATTCAGAAGTCATCACCGACCTATCGCCGCCGGAATCATGACTGCACATGGAGGTATTCGCAAATCGCGGGGGGAAACGACCTGTACCTGAACTACTTGAGGGAAGAAGCAACTCTCATCAAGCAGCGGGCATACACGCACCAATCTCGAAATGCTAGCAGAAACAGGCCGCTTTTGAAAGAAGATTTAGGACAGATCAGGAGTTCGTGCTGATTGAATTCTGGACATAACTATGCAAATGTTTTATCATTTATGAAATTTACACTGTCCCATCTACAGGAAACCAGTCACGCCGGAGTCCCATCATCAAGATCGGCATAATTACATATGATTTTTTCCCCTTTATTGGCGGTATCGGCAGGCTTACGCACACAATGTACAGTGAGCTAAGAGACAGGAATATACTGTTTTTTTCTCCTGCTGACAACGCGTTGCCCGGTCACGTACGCATAACCTTCTGGGCTATCCGTTTTGTCAAACAAGTAGGCGTATCCATCTGGTTGCATCTAAATGCCCACCGAATCATTTCAGCATATCAACTGAACAAGTTGAATGTACATTCGGGATCAGGTGGTGTTCTTCTGATTCGCAAGCTGCCAATACCGGTATTTGTGACGTGTCATCACACCTATTGGCAACAGTACACCTATATCAAATCGCAATTCTGGAAGCGCATATTCCTACCGTTTGAAAAAAGAACATATCGGCTTGCCGATAAAATCATATGCGACTGTGAAGACACCAAAAAAGTTCTTAGTGAACGGTATGCTATCCCCGAAGAAAAGATGAATGTCATCCATTGTGCCGTAGATACACAGAAATTTCATTTTGAACAGGCACAGAAGAAACCTAATTGTGTAGTATATGTTGGACGCATCGACAAGCGCAAAGGGATCGATTTTCTGATACGCAGCATGCCTTTGGTCGTGAAGCAGATTCCGGATGTGCGCCTGTTGGTCGGAGGCAGGGGGGGGGACCTGCCGAAAATGCAATCTCTGGTCACTCGTTTGGGCCTGAAGGATAACGTAACGTTTTTGGGATTTGTATCTGACGAACAACTAAATCTGTTATACAATCAGGCACAGTGCGCCGTTGTCCCTTCGATTTTTGAAGGATTCGGCATTGCCGTTATCGAGGCGCTTGCCGCTGGAACCCGTGTGGTCGGGACCGATACCGACGGTATCCGGGAGATCCTGAACAGCGGTGATTACGGGAGGCTGGCGCCGTACGGCGATTGTCAGGCCTTGGCGGACGCTATTGTCGCCGAGCTGAGGAATCCTCGAAGAGCTGAGGAGCTGCGACCGGAATATCGGTTTGATCAATTCCGGAAACGCTGTCTGGAGGTGTTGGGAGTATGATGTCATTTCCACGTTTTCTTGGTATTCATATCTTGTCCGAATTGCCTGATGTCAACATAAGCATTCGTTGCATCGCTTTATCCTTTGCCCATAATGCAAAAGAATGCAACTGCCGATGAACGGAACAGACATACATGATCGTGATGAATGGACCACTGTACTGAGTTCCCGCAATGGCTGGTTCGACCTGCACTTGAGGGAGCTTTGGGACTACCGCGACTTGATCCTACTGTTCGTGCGACGTGATTTCGTATCCACCTACAAGCAGACCATCCTCGGCCCGGCTTGGTTCTTGCTGCAACCGCTCATGTCGACATTCATCTTCACCATCGTTTTTGGGAACATTGCAGGCATCCCGACCGACGGGATACCTCAGCCCCTTTTCTATATGGCAGGGATCGTCACCTGGAACTACTTTGCCGGTTGCCTGACCCGCACCTCCGATACCTTTGTCGCCAATGCGGGGATATTTGGCAAGGTATATTTTCCGCGGCTCACCGTACCAATGTCAGCCGTCATAATCAATCTCGCAACTTTCGCCATCCAGTTTGCTCTTTTTCTTGTCTTCATAGCTTTTTTCTGGGCCAAAGGGTCCTCAATCCATCTTAATGGCTGGATACTGCTTACTCCCCTACTCCTCCTGCAAATGGGCGCACTTGGCTTCGGCCTGGGGATATTGATTTCTTCGCTGACTACCAAGTACCGGGACCTGACGTTTGTCATCGGCTTTGGCATCCAACTTTGGATGTACGCCACGCCGATCGTTTATCCCATGTCGCAAGTTCCGGCTCGCTGGCACTGGCTCTATGTTTTGAATCCGGTGGCCGCAATTGTCGAAACCTTTCGCCATGCCTTCCTTGGGGCCGGCTCAGTTAGCCTCTGGCAGCTAGGGATAAGCACGGTAGTCACGGCCCTGTTGCTGGTATGCGGCATTATTGCCTTCAGCCGGGTGGAAAAAACATTCATGGACACGGTCTGAACAGATGAGTGATATCGTCATCCGCGTTGAAAACCTGACCAAAGAATACCGTTTGGGCACCATCAACCACGGCACCCTGAAACAGGACTTGCAGAGCTGGTGGGCACGCCTGCGCGGTAAGGAAGATCCGAACTCCATCATCAGTCATTCTTTAGCATCCAGACCGCAACAGGATTCAAATCCCCATTTTTTGGCCCTCGACAACGTCTCCTTCGATGTAGCTCAGGGCGAAGCGCTCGGTATCATCGGACGCAACGGCGCCGGCAAGTCGACCCTTCTCAAAATTTTGTCCCGGGTGACCGCCCCCACCAGCGGCGTGGTCAAGATCAAGGGACGGGTGGCAAGCCTGCTCGAAGTCGGAACCGGGTTCCACCCGGAGTTGACCGGGCGGGAGAACATCTTCCTCAACGGCACGATACTTGGCATGAAGCGGGCGGAGATTCAGCTCAAATTTGACGAGATCGTCGCTTTTGCAGAGATAGAGCAATTCATCGACACGCCGGTGAAACGTTATTCCTCGGGGATGTACGTGCGGCTTGCCTTCGCAGTGGCCGCGCACCTGGAACCGGAGATTCTCATTGTCGATGAAGTGTTGGCGGTGGGGGATGCATCGTTTCAAAAAAAATGCCTGGGAAAGATGGGAGAGGTCGGGAAAGAAGGCCGGACGGTGTTGTTCGTCAGTCACCAGATGGAGGCGGTTAGCAATCTCTGTTCACGTGTTATTCTACTACATGATGGAGCTGTAGTAGAAACAGGGGAATCAAGCAAAGTCATTGACCGTTACTTGCAGAATACCCAGGAACTCATCAGGATACCACTAAGTGAGCGGAAGGATCGGAGAGGAAACGGGCGAGTCCGGTTCACTTCAACCTGGAGTGAGGATGAGCAGGGCAGAAAAGGAATGCCGGTTCTTTCTGGAGAGAAACTGACAATCGTTGCGGAATATGAATCGGCAAATGAGGAGATGATTACAGGTGTTAAGGTGGCTTTTGCCGTATCGGACAAAAACGGCACCCAATTCACAGACCTGACAAATATAATATCAGACGACTATTTCGAATTGGAAAGAAGAAGAGGGGTGTTTCATTGTACGATTCCGCGATTACCTCTCAATTCCGGTCGATATAGTTACCATGTGTTCTTAAGCTCAAGTCTCGGTATTGAAGATTTTATCCACGATGCCGGAAGTTTCGAAGTTGAAGGGGGTGATTTTTACGGCACGGGTAGAACTGTTGACCAAAGAGAGGGATTAATACTGATCGACCAACATTGGACATTGTTATAATTTTTTCGAACAATCACGCCCTTATCTCATTTTTATCCATATTGATTGAATCACTCAAAATTTCGGGGGGATAACATCCTTTGGAAAAAATCAAACCGATCGTGCTTTTTGTGACCCCCGTGCTCGGCCATCCCCCCAAGGGGGGACCTGAGTTGAGGATAGAAAACTCAATAAAGGCGTTGTCCCGAATTTCCTCCCTTTACCTCTACAGCCGTGTTTCCATGGAATCCATTGGCAAAGATAACCTGAAGCATTTTTATCGAGAGCTTGCAAAAGAAGTCTTCTTTGCTCCTTTCTGCAGGAGAAAAAACTTCCTATACAATGTTGTCAGCTGCCGTTTAAACCGTATCAGAGAAGCATTAACAGGGCGTCAGCCAAAAGAAGTGCAGGAAACAGATGCCGATTTCCGGCATGTCATTAAAACAGCACGGGAGATAAAAGCAGATGTTATCTGGCTTGGATATGGTAATATCTCGTATTCTTTGTTGAAGTATATCAAACAGTTTTCCAATTTTCCAGTAATTGCCGACACGGATAGCGTCTGGTCGAGATATGTTCTCAGGGGGCTTCCGTTCACAAGAGACGAAGAGGAACGCAAGCAGGTAGAGAAGGAAGGCCGACTGAAAGAGGAAGAAGAGCATTGGGGCACTGAAATGGCCGATGTGACAACGGCCGTTTCGGAAGTTGATGCCGAATATTACCGTGGCTTGGCACGGGAAGCAACACAGGTGCACATTTTTTCCAATGTGATAGATATAGAATCGTATAAACCTACCTCTCCACCGGCCGGATTCAAAACTCCCTGCATATTCTTAGCGGGGACCTTCTGGCCTGGGAGCCCGATGGAGATTGCCGCGCGTTGGATGCTGCAGCACGTTCTGCCGCTAGTGAAGTGCGAGATTCCGGACATTCATTTATATATTGCCGGGAAGAATTCCGACTCTGTCTTGGCGGATGTCAGAGATAACAATGTATCCATTACAGGAACAGTTCCCTCTGTACTTCCGTATCTGTATAACGCCACCGTTTCTGTGGTGCCGCTTCATTTCGAATCCGGCACCCGCTTCAAGATCCTCGAAGCAGGAGCATGCGCCGTCCCGGTTGTCTCCACGACACTTGGAGCCGAAGGCATTCCCGCAGTACATGACAAGCATATCATCATCGCTGATACTCACGAGGAATTCGCCAAGGGAGTAATCAGGGTGACAAAAGATCCGGAGTTTGCGCGTGAACTTGCTCACAATCTCCAACGGCTGGTGAAAGGACGCTACTCAGTGGAAGCGTTGGCGGCGGAAGGCAAGGAGATACTCAGGTTCCTGGTGAAACAATGGGAAGATACGGATGGGGAAAGGGAACCATAAGCAATAAGCGAAATCTTCATCATGAAAGATAATAAAATAGATCAGGGAACCCAAAATTTGTCAGAATCACATAGAATCGCAATATTCCAGTATGGATGGCCCCTCCAGGTCCATACAGCAAACCTCGCGATTAAGATGACAGAGATCGGCTATCGTGTCGATCTGTTCCTGAAGGATTGTCCTAACGCTTTCATCGACGCCGATGAACTGCTCAAGAATGAAAGAATCACGGTCTATGATATTCCTCCAGATTTCAAACAGAGAATAAAGCTGAAAATTAACTGGATGCTGGGCAGGCACGGTTTAACGCTTGCAGACAAACATATCATATCCCCCTACGTAGAAAAGGAGTCGTTGCGCCTCCTCAACGGCAAGAAGTACCGATGCTTTGTAGGGATAGAAAAAAAAGGGTTGATCTGGGCGGGTCGGTTGGCACGGTTGGCGCAGGTGCCGTATCTTTACTACAGCCTGGAATTGTACCTGGAAGACCATCCGGCTTTTTTTGGTGACAAGGCATTTGCCGAAGTGCGAAAGGAAGAAATTAAATACCACAAGGCTTCGAAGGCAACCATCATTCAGGACAGGATGAGGGCGGAAGTACTGCTGAAAAGTAACGGCATGGCAAGCGCCGACCTTTTGTTCTTGCCTGTTTCACTGGCGGAAGAAGAGAACAGGAATAAGAGTTCATGGCTCAATGAACACAATTCCATTCCACCCGACAAGAAAGTAATCCTCTATTATGGCAAGATAGATAAAGACAGACTCTGTTTTGAGCTGGCAATGCAGTCAAGCCATCTAGGCAATGAAAATATAATGGTTTTCCATGGATACGGTTCTGAAGAAGACATCGAAATATTGCGAGAGAATGGTGATCTTGTCCTTTCTCTCGAATTAGTTGACCAGCATGAAATAAAAAAATTAATTTCTTCCGCAGCCATTGGCTTAGTCATGTATGGTGATACCTGTAATAATGATAGGTTAACGGCTTTTTCTTCAGAGAAGTTAGCCCTGTACCTTCAGTCGGGAATCCCGATTATCGCCTTTGACATTGGTAACTACAACAACCTAATGGACTCATACAGGTGTGGAGAGCTCATCGTTGAGATGAAACAGCTTCCAGATGCGGTCGGTAAAATCCTCCACGACTATGAAAGCTATCGTGCAGCGGCTTTTGCGGCATACCGGGAATTATACAGGTATGAAAAGTATTTCAAAACCATTCAGAAATATTTAGATTCATTTTAAGCGGCATTTCAGTCCAACAACCCAATTATCAAACGGGGTTGTTGGATAATCACCAGGAAGTCTAAAAAAACTGGAAAAGAAGGTGAATTGAGTGCTCGAAAAAATATTACATGAAAACATACTACTTGCCATCATTATCCGCTCGGGATTCCATAAACCCGGCATCCATTTCTTTACTCCCGACGATTTTTCCCAACAGCTCGCCTATATGCGCCATCCTTCCGGGAAAGAAATTCCTCCCCATGTGCACAACCCGGTACCGCGTGAAGTGCAACTCACCCAGGAGGTCCTGTTTATACGGAGCGGCATGCTGCGGGTTGATTTCTATGACAATACCCGGCACTATCTGAAAAGCCGAATTCTGGAAAAGGGTGACACGATTCTCCTCGCCACGGGCGGTCATGGTTTTGAGGTGCTCGAAGAGGTGGAGATGATCGAAGTCAAACAAGGGCCATACGCTGGTGAACAGGATAAAACCAGATTTGGAGCAGTGGACAAGGACCTGCTACTGTTTGAAGAATGAAAAATCAGTTGATTTCACTCTTTTTTATAAGAAACTCAAACTATAAAATATGATTATTATTTTTCTACTTAGCGTGGTTTTGGTGGTCTGCGGTTTCGTTATCGGCAACTCCCTGGTCACCAGATTAACGCCGCACAGCTTTGACAGGACGGCGGACAGGGTGATCGTGTCCGTTTGGGTGGGAGTCCTCGTCATGGCAAACACATACTTTGCAGCCTCCTTATTCTCACCGTTACGCCCTGTCATTGTGACGGTTATCACACTATCCTTGCTAATTCCTTCTCTCCTGTCTCAACAGGATCGCGCAAATATCAAGGAGCTTGCCGGGAAATTTACGGTCGCGTCTCTCTTTGGCATAATCGCCATCGCGCTTGGGGCCGCTGCCTATTGTTCCCAGGAAATCATCTGGTACGATACCCACCTGTACCATATGCAAGCTATCAGATGGCTCTCCGAATACGGGCTTGTCCCCGGTATGGCCCAGATACACGACCGACTCGGCTTTACATCGTCATGGTTCGCGCTGGCTGCCTCTGTTGATCACGGGATACTTGAGGGGCGGATCGGATCGTATACCGGCGGGTTCTGCCTTCTGATGCTGACAATACATCTCGTCACGTCACTGTTGCGTATCATCAGGCAACAAGGGCGGGCTCAGGATATTTTTGTTGTCCTGGCTTACCTGTTGGCAATCATCGTTTTACTGCTTAATGGCATGCCAAATTCCCCTTCTCCGGATGTGCCGGTCATCGTTCTGGTGATCGTAATTGCCTGGTGCATGATGATCATCTCTGATATCAATGAGCATACCTTTCCTCATTATGATACTGTTTTTAATCTCAGGATTATCCCACTGTTCCTTGCTGCCGGAGCAGTGTCCATAAAATTGAGCGCCCTGCCGCTGTTAGCCGTGTCGGGCTGTTATTACCTATGCAAGGATAAACTCAAACCGAGAAAATTGATTGTTTCTGGTATTATCCTGATTTTCTTTCTTGTACCGCTTGCAGCGGCCGGCGTTATTACCACCGGCTGCGCTTTCTACCCCTTGCCCACATTCTGTATGGATCTGCCCTGGTCGCTCGGCGCCGGCCATGCTGCAGCGTTATCGACAGTGATTCGCGATTGGGCGAGATGGAGTGACTCAACTCCTGCCGGTGCAACATCCTGGAACTGGATTATCCCCTGGTTAATCAGGGAAAGGCTGTGCTCCCTCTTGTTGACCTTGTCTGCTCTTTCGCTTCTCATCATCATGATCCGGTATGTCGGGAGAAAACATCTCCGTTGCCACTCCTCCGCAATTGCCCTGTCCCTTTTAGGGATTGGGTACATGCTGTATGCTGCCCCCAACTGGCGTTTCGGTCTCGGGTATCTTGTCATTCTGCCGGCTATCGCGGCGGCGAATCACGCTGCATGGCTGATGCAAATATCACAGCGGCTCGGCACGGTACCACCGTTGAGAAGCTGGGGTTGGGTTGGCGGAATGACCGCATTGGTACTCGCAACGCACGTGTATGTTCGGCCCGCATCGACATTCAGGCTACTTGATGAAGCTGTGCATAATCATTCGTATACCGGCACCGACCATCTGTATTTCAATATGTTCCTGCCCCCTGACATCTGGAATTTTCAGATTACCGACGATTCCATAACCGGCAATAAAGCGGCCAAGTTTGAAGACCTGCTTGTCAGGGACAAAGTTGGCGATTTCATGTATTATCGCCCCAATCATCAGGAATCTTTCGAACTGTGCACGGACTCACCTCTACCCTGTGCTATCGAAGAGTTGCATGATCTGAGATTGCGGGATCCCCGTCTTGGTATTGCCGGCGGTTTTGTGAAAACCGGAAACTCTGGCGGCGGCAAATAACCAAGCATCTTTAGTAAGTTACAAATTATTTTCTGCGCTTTTCAGGCAGAAAATAATTTGGCTAACGCACTATCCCGTTTATCGGGGTTAGGGCTTCTACACAAGAAAGCACGCACACTGGCCGATTGAATCACAAAAAGGATCTCCTCTTTATGAAATTATCCGTTGTTATTCCGGTTTATAACGAAGAAACTACCATCAGGGAAATAGTAGAATGCGTAAAGGCTGTTGACATCGCCAGGGAAATCATCTTGGTTGATGATTGTTCCACCGACGGCACGCGTGAGATACTTAAAGAACTTGTTGACGACACAACACGGGTCTTCATGCACGACCGGAACAGGGGCAAAGGCGCGGCGCTCAGAACCGGTTTTCAGTCAGCAACAGGCGACATTGTCATTATCCAGGATGCTGATATGGAGTATGACCCGCGGCAGTACCCGAAACTAGTCCAACCCATTCTCGAAGGCAAAGCAGATGTTGTGTACGGATCACGCTTCGCAAACGGAGAATACCGGCGGGTTCTATTTTTTTGGCACATGGTCGGAAACAAATTTCTGACCATGTTATCAAACATGATGACCAATCTGAACCTCACCGATATGGAGACGTGCTACAAGGTCTTTACACGTGAAGTTTTGGAGAAAATAACCATAGAAGAAGACCGTTTCGGTTTTGAGCCTGAAATAACCGCCAAGGTTGCCAAGCTGGATGCTAGAATCTATGAGGTCGGTATTTCATACTCCGGCAGATCCTACAAGGAAGGGAAGAAGATCGGCTGGAAGGACGGTGTTTCGGCATTACGTTGTATCATTAAGTACAATCTGTTTCGATAGGCATGCACAGCAATCCCCAGTTATTCATCCAGGGAATAAACAAAGTAAAAGGATATCTGACGCTGCTGCATGCTGCACAATGCAATCGCGGTGACGATGTCCATTCCAGGAGTTATAGAATGAATCGGATTAAAATGCTATTCAGGAGAGCCTTAGGTTTTACCGCCTTTGCCAAGCCTGTTATTGAGCAAGTTCTACAAATAGAAAGCCGGCTGGCAAGTCGTTGGGTATTCAGTGCCCACAAACGGCTCATGGCGGTCCAATGGGGATTACCACCTCAACCGGAACATTTCGATCATCATATCGATCTGTTCTATCAGTGGCTTGCCTCAAGAAACTCTCTCTGGCTTGAACGCGGCGTATTCGGCAGCCTGGGGTTGCAGGGAGGGGATGTACTTGAACTGGCGTGCGGCGACGGATTTAATGCGAGAAATTTTTACAGTCTCCGCTCGAGGCGTGTTGTCGCATGTGACTTTGACCCAAAAGCACTTCAGACCGCACGAAGGAAGAATTCTGCTCCCAACATTGAATTTGTCCTTGCCGATATCCGCAACGCCATGCCCTCCGGCACGTTTGAAAATATTGTCTGGGATGCCGCTATCGAGCATTTCACCCCGAATGAAATACAGGGGATACTACAAAACATCAAATTGAGGCTGGCAAGCATGGGCATCCTCAGCGGTTACACGATTGTTGAGAACCATGACGGGACAAAGGCCCTTCAGGATCATGAATATGAATTCAAGAACAAGGAAGATTTGCTGCGTTTCTTCACACCTCATTTTTTGAATGTAACGGTTTTTGAAACCATATATCCGAACCGTCACAACCTGTATTTCTGGGCATCCGACGGCAGTCTGCCGTTCGGAAGCGACTGGCCGGCCATGCTGGTTCAGAGTAAAAAATAGCGTTGCACCATGGTTACGCTCTAATGGTATGCCGATAATGAATGCACTGATCAGGTGGCAGCAATGACTGCCGAGTTGATGAACGCTACCAGGGGAAGTGGACTTCTGGAAGGATTTTTGGCAAATCAGCGGGCAAAACTAGCCGACAGCCTGATACCCGAATCAGCCCGGAGCGGCAGAATTCTCGACATAGGATGTGGCACCACCCCGTTATTTCTTATATCAACCAGATTTATAGAAAAACATGGACTGGACAAAGTCCTTGGCGCAGAAATAATCAGGTTGCAAGGTAGCAACATAATCATTCACAACTACGATATTGAACAACAGAAATACTTGCCGTATGCTGATGAGTATTTTGATGTTGTAACAATGCTGGCCGTTTTTGAGCACATTGAGCCGGCACGGCTCATCTGTGTTCTGAAAGACGTATTGAGGGTCCTGAAACCAGGCGGACGGTATATTCTGACAACACCGGCAGCGTGGACTGATTCTTTGTTGCGGTTTATGGCCGGGTTGAATCTGGTGAGCAGGGAGGAAATCAATGAGCATAAAGGCACATACACTCATCGGAAGATTATTCGTTTGCTGCGGGAGACCGGGTTCAGTGAAGGTAACATCCGGTGCGGCTATTTTGAGGCGTATATGAATATCTGGGTATCCGCCGCCAAATAAATAGATCGGTAATCATTTTTGTCACCTGAGATAGTTCAAGGTATGCAATGAATTCAGATAGTCGCGTGGAACATTTCGTCACCCTCTTCGACAGCAATTTTCTCCCCATGGGGATGACGCTTCATGCTTCACTGATGAATCATGGGCAGCCCTTTCAGCTCTGGATCATCTGCATGGATGAGCAGGTGGAGGAACAACTGACGCGGATCGCGCTGCCGCATGTTACCCTATTGCCGCTCAGATCGGTTGAAACGCCGGAACTGCTTGAGGTAAAACCTGGACGGACCCGCGGCGAATACTGCTGGACATTGACCCCATTCACTTTTCAGGCGGTGTTTGGGCATAACGGTACCGTCGAGCGGGTCACGTACCTGGATGCGGATTTGTTTTTCTTTGCCTCCCCTCATATTTTGTTCGATGAATTGGATGAACAGAAAAAAGATGTGTTGATTACCGAGCACGCTTATGCCCCCGAATACGAATTTTATCTCAATCTGAGCGGTCGTTTCTGTGTGCAGTTTATTACCTTCAGGCGGACCGAAGCTGCCGCCAGGGTCATGCGCTGGTGGCAGGAGAAATGCCTGGAATGGTGCTTTGAACGACATGAGGAGGGTAAATTCGGCGACCAGAAATATCTGGATGCCTGGCCTGAGATCTTTGCAAATGAGGTACATGTCCTCAGACAAACCGATAAAACCCTGGCTCCCTGGAATGTACAACACGTTGAGGAACTCCACGGAAGGCTTGAGCCTGTATTCTACCATTTCCAAGGGTTCAGAATGATTGGCCCGAATGAAGTAAGGCGTTATGGTGGTTACGAAATCGGCAAAAATGGTTTGTTGCTCTATGATGCGTATCTTGCAGCACTGAAGCAATGCCTTGTTACCATAACGAAACTCGGTATTGCCATACCATATATCCGAGAAGAGATGAGTCTGATAAATCGGGTTTGGAAAGCGCTCAGGAGAAATCCTTGTTTTGCACGGATCAACTAGAGGATGAAATCAGGATTTTGAAAACAATCGCCCTTATAGATCCTTTCTGGACCGGTCATCATTCGACCTACCTTAAACTGTATGCCAAGACATTGCTGTCTCTCGACCACCGGGTAATGTTGTTCTGTTCCAAGCCAAAGGAAATTGAGCTCTGGCTGAAGGCCAATACTCAGTATCAGCACGACAAGCTTCATCTCTTTCACTTTGATGTGCCCAATGAAATCAATGTGCCGGTATTGCGGCTGCAAATGGCAATCAACAGCGTTATATGGTGGCATGTTACAGAAAGGGCCATAAAGGAAGCCACAACAGCGACAGGGTATTCTCCGGATCTTGTATTTTTTGCCTGGCTTGACGATTACCTTGGGCGTTTTCAGAATCACCGGCTCATTGACATGCTCTTTCACTACAACTGGTCCGGGCTTTATTTTCATCCACGTCATTTACGCCTTCCTCTACCCCACTCGACTGCGCGGGGAGGGCATCAGGATTACGATGAAGCACTGCGTTCAAAACGATGTACAAGCGTGGCACTCCTTGATGAAGGGGTCGCGCAGAAGCTTCAGGAAAAGCTGCCGAACAAACCGGTGGTCGTTTTCCCGGACCTGACGGATTCATCTCCGGTATGCGATATTGCACTCGTGCATGATATTATTACGAAAGCCGCCGGAAGAACAATTGTCACTGTAGTCGGGGGATTAGCGAAACGCAAAGGGGTGCTCACGCTTTTGGAGGTTTCCCGTAGAGCAGTATCACAAGGCTGGTTTTTTGTGTTTGCCGGAGCGCTTGCAACAGATTCATTCAGTCCGCAGGAACTTCAACATCTCAAGGAAACAGTTGCGAACCCTCCTTCTAATTGCTACTTTCATTTTGAATTTCTGCCTGATGAGCATTATTTCAATGCACTCATAAAGATCAGCGACCTCTTGTTTGCGTCTTACGAAGATTTTCCGCACAGCAGCAATATTCTGACCAAAGCTGCTGTATTCAAAAAACCGGTTATTGTCAGCACGGGAGGGTGTATGGCGGAAAGGGTCAGAGCTTTCAGATTGGGGGCATGCATCCAATATGGTAATGTGCCGGAATGCATGGAGGCAATCAGGCACCTGCTGACACCAGCGGAACTGCATGCTGATTACAATGGGTATCTGAGTAATCACTCTGAACAGCGACTTTTTCAGGCATTCCAAGAATTGTTGTGATATGAAAAATACCGCACCCATAGCTTTGTTTGCCTACAACAGGCTCGACCATATCCGGCGGACACTGGAGGCGCTCCGAAAAAACGAGCTTGCCACCGTTAGTGAGTTGTACGTCTTTTCCGACGGTCCCAGATCCGAGGCCGATCAGGAGAAGGTGCGGGCCGTTCGGGAGCTGATCCGGACCATCTCGGGATTCCATACAGTAACCATCATCGAACAGGAGGCGAACCGTGGTCTTGCCCGTTCGATCATTGATGGTGTCACTACGGTCGTCGAAAAGCACGGACAGGTCATTGTCCTGGAAGATGATATGATCACGTCGCCATACTTTCTCAGGTACATGAACGAAGCACTACACATGTACCGGAACGACGAGCGGGTAATCAGCATTCACGGCTATATCTATCCCATCGAAACGCTCCTCCCCGAGACCTTCTTCTTGAAAGGGGCTGACTGCTGGGGATGGGCCACCTGGAAAAGAGGCTGGAATCTGTTCGAACCGGATGGGCTGAAGCTGCTGCATGAGTTGCGGACGCGGAACCTGGCACGTCGGTTCGATTTTGACGGTACGTACGGTTACACCTCCATGCTCGAAAGCCAGGTGAACGGCCTGAACGACTCATGGGCAATCAGATGGTACGCATCGGCCTTTCTCAAGGACAAGGTGACCCTCTACCCGGGGAGGTCCCTGGTATGTAATATTGGTGTTGATGCCAGCGGCACCCATTGCGGGGCATGGGATAAATTCGATGCGGCCATTTCTGCTGAACCGGTCAGGGTTGTCAGGATACCGTCTGAAGAAAACCGGATCGCCCGAAAGGCATTTAAAGCATTTTTCCGCTCCCTCAGACCTCCACTGCGCCAGCGAATACGCTCCCGAATAACCAGGATAATGGGGGGCGCCAGGTGAAGCGAAGGATATCTCAGGTAGTCCGGCTGCTCACCCCCCCTCTGGCATCTGCGCTGTTCCGGCGCCTTTCCGGCACAACGGACGGTTTCTCGGGGAACTATCGGACATGGGTCGAAGCGTGCCGGGCATCCAGCGGCTATGATTCGGAACTCATCCTGGAGAAGGTGAGAGATGCCCTGTTGAAGGTGAAACAGGGCGAAGCCGTCTACGAACGGGATTCGGTCCTGTTTGACGAGGTCCAGTACTCCTGGTCCCTGCTGGCCGGGCTGCTCTGGATCGCCTCGCGCAGCGGCAACCGGCTCAACCTCATCGACTTCGGCGGTTCACTGGGGAGTTCCTACTTCCAGAATCTCGGATTTCTGAACCATCTGGATGAGCTATACTGGAGCATTGTCGAGCAGGAACGGTTTGTGGAGTGCGGTAAACGTCTGTTCGAGGACGGCCGTCTCGGGTTTTATGACAACCTGGATGAATGCATGGCGGAGCGGCATCCCGACGCCATACTCTTCTCCAGCGTTATCCAATATCTTGAAAAACCGTACGAGGTGCTGAAAGAGGTTATCGGCAAGGGCTTCACCTATATCATCTTTGACAGGACTGCATTTCTGGCGAAAGGAGACGACCGGATTACCGTTCAGGCGGTCCCGCCGGATATCTACCCGGCAAGCTACCCGGCATGGTTTTTCAACCAGGAAAAATTTCTCGTTTTCTTTTCCGGCACGTATGAGTTGATCGCTGGATTCGACTCGTTCGAGTCTTTCCGACTCGAAGACCAGACCGCCCAAAACAAGGGATTTATCTTCAGGAAAAAAACATAATGACAACGCATAACGCTGCCGAACATTTTGTTACCCTGTTCGATAGCAATTTCCTCCCCATGGGAATGACGCTCCATGGCTCACTCATGGGGCATTGCCGATTGTTTCATCTCTGGATAATCTGCATGGATGAACAGGTGGAGGCACAATTGAACCGGATAGCTTTGCCGCACGTGACGCTTGTGCCGTTACGCGAGGTCGAATCCGGGGAACTGCTGGCGGTGAAGCCGGGACGAAGCGGCAGGGAATACTGTTGGACGCTGACGCCGTTTACGTTTCAAGCGATTTTTGACCGGGCACCACATGTTAAGCAGGTCACGTACCTGGATGCCGATCTGTTTTTCTTTGCCGCCCCGCACCTGTTGCTTGATGAACTGGCCATGGCGAGGAAACATGTTCTGATCACCGAACATGCCTATGCACCTGAGCATAGTTGTTTTCTGCCATTAAGCGGCCGTTTTTGCGTCCAGTTCCTCACATTCAGACGTACCGCTGAAGCGCTGAAGGTGATGAGATGGTGGCAGGAGCGTTGCCTGGAATGGTGTTTCGACCGCCACGAAGGCAACCGGTTCGGCGACCAGAAGTATCTTGACGTCTGGCCCGAGCTCTTTCCCCATGAGGTGCATATTGTTCAACAGACGGATACAACACTAGCACCCTGGAATGTCGCCCATGTTGAGGCCACGTCTCATAAACCGCTCACCCCCGTATTCTATCATTTCCAGGGGCTGCGGATTATCAATGAACATGAAGTGCAGCTCCACAATGAGAATTACAAGGTAGGGCCGGAAGGCCGCCGGTTGTATGATGCGTATCTTGCAGAACTGCGCATGTCAATCCGCACGCTAAGAGGACTGGGCATGACTATACCGCGGCTTGATGGTCTCATGAGCTTAAAAGGCAGGATATTGAAAATTATCCGGAGAAACCCTCTCATCTCTCAAATAGATTGAGTACCCATGCCCTGCACGCTATCAGTTATAACACCCGTATTTAATGGCATCCGTTTTATCGAGTTCTGCATACGGAGCGTGATCGAGCAGAATTGTCCCGATGCTGAGCATATTATAATTGATGGCGGTTCCACCGACGGTACCGTAGAGGTCATCCAGAGCTATGCGGAGAAGTACCCGCATATCCGCTGGGTATCAGAGAAGGACCGGGGGCAATCCGATGCCATGAATAAAGGTATCGACATGGCATCGGCAAGGATACTCGGTTTTTTGAACGTTGATGATTACTACGAACCAGGTGTCTTATGCGATGTGGTGACAATGTTCAAAGATTTGCCCGAACCGTCGTTACTGGTGGGAAATTGCAACATTTGGGACGACAACGACGAACTTCTAGGGGTAAGCAGACCTGCCAAATTAAGTTTATTACGACTGCTTATGCTTTATATAAAGGCATTCCCCGCCAATCCTTCTGCCTACTTCTACCATAAATCGCTGCATGATATGATTGGACCGTATGACGTTGAAGAGCATTACGGGATGGACGTACATTTCATTTTCAAAGCGGTTCAGTCAGCACACGTCACATACGTAGATAAACTATGGGGAAACTACCGCTATCTTGCGGACACTAAAACCTATAGGGATGTGACGAGCGGAAAGAATAAAATTCGCGTCACCACTATTGCAGATTATTACAGGAAACAAGCCCCGTTGCATTACAGGGTTGTGTCATCGCTGTATATACTGCTGGTGAGACTTTACAAAAGCGGCCTGAAAGCGATAAACAGGTAGAATCCGGCAGGAGTTGAGGGGTACGTGTGAGTCTAGTTTCGGACAACCTGAAGCATGCATTGCTTCGACTGAATCTCCTTCAAGGCTCCCTGGAAAGATGGCATCTCCTGACCTATGAAGACAGGATCAGATTGAGCATGCCTCACTACCGGCAGCCTATAGAATTTGAACAGGAAGGCAATAATCGTATCGGGAAAATGATGGGCCGGAACGAACCGCTGATGGTTACCCGGCTTGGAGCGGTAGAGTTGTCGTGTCTGCGCTTTTTTCTTGAGAAGAGGCATGTTGAGAAAAAGCGATACAGTACACACATCAGATCCGCGATGGCCAATAACGCCGGATTCTTTCCGGCCGACGATACCTCACTCGACGCGTTTGCCGAGATGTTCCTCGGGCACTTGGCACAGGCTGATGTCTTGGCGGTCTGGTTTAATAGCTACGAAGATATCATCTGCAACACCTATTGCGCGGATGCTCGGTTGATCGAGCTGCGCTGTCTCGAACCGTATCGGTTTACCAATCCCTGGAGCAGCAACTTGGCGGGTAGGAAAGTATTGGTCGTTCACCCGTTTGCGGAGTCGATCAGGAAACAGTTTACGGAGAAACGGCACCTCCTCTTCGCATCTCCCGATATTCTGCCTGATTTCGAGCTTAGGACGATCAAGGCGGTACAGTCGATTGCTGGTGTCCCGGCAGGTTTTGCAACCTGGTTTGATGCTTACCGCCACATGTGTGACGAAATAGCGAAGGTCGATTTTGATGTCTGCCTTATCGGAGCGGGCGCGTACGGCCTCCCTCTTGCGTCGTTTGCCAAACAACTCGGAAAGCAGGCAATCCACATGGGGGGCGTAACCCAGTTATTGTTTGGAATAAAGGGCAAGAGATGGGAGCAAAAGGAATATGCGAATACAACGGCGAAAATGTTCAACGAGCACTGGATACGGCCGATGATGTCGGAGACCCCTGTCAATAAGGATGCGGTGGAACAAGGGTGTTATTGGTAGAAGAGTACTACCGCATCTATAGATTGCTGTTTGCTCGTACAACGATGCAGGCACGGCAGCAAGCAGAAATGTATCCGGAATCAACCACTACTATTCAACGGGAAACTATTTCCCGCCTCTCAATATTCAAGGAACTGCGTGATTTATGAAAATAATTCGATCATTATGGCGGCTTGTTAAATTCGGAGTAGCTGGATGGCGGCCAGCCCCCCCCCCCATTCTTCTTTTCACAATTACTACCCGCTGCAACATGGCTTGCCGGCATTGCGGAGATGACGTCTGGGGTAATCCTGACGATGACATGTCGCTGGAAGAAATTGAAAGGTTCTGCAGCGGCCTTGGTCATATCGACGCCGTCTCTCTGGGAGGGGGAGAGCCATTTCTGCGAAAGGATCTGGCGCAAATCTGTGCGCTGTTCGTTGAGAAAAACGGGGTGCGTTCTATCAGCATCCCCAGTAACGGCTTTGCCACCGACGCGACGTGCGCAACAGTCAGACACATCCTGGAAAAGTGCCCCGACACGACACTCAATATGATGCTCTCCCTGGACGGTTTTCAGCAGACGCATGATAACATGCGCATGCCGGGATCATTCACCAGAGTTATTGAAACAGGCCATCGTCTCACGGAGATGAAAAAGGAATGCTCTAATTTGACCTTGTGTTTCAATGCTACGATTAACAGTGACAACTGGCAGGAGCTTCCCGCGTTGGCAAAATTTGTCAGAGATACCTTTCACGCCAACTTGGAATTCAACATACTTACAGGGAATCCGAGGGACTCTGGCTGCAAGGTACCCTCCAGAAGCGAACTTGAACAAACCATCGATGCCATCTACTCCGTTCATAACGTCTCGCCACTTACGTTGAGTCACCATCAACTTTATCGGGATGTGGTCCTGAAGACAAATGTGGAGAAACGGCAGATTATTCCCTGCCGGGCGGGGAGCCTTGTGGGGATGGTGGACGCTAACGGCGACGTCCGGGCATGTTCCTTGTTTCCACCTCTTGGTAATCTGCGCACCGAGTCGTTCCGAAACATCTGGCATTCCGAAGCGGCTCGGCAACAATACCGCTCAATCTGCAAGGGCGCCTGCACCTGCAATAACGATTGTTTTATCAGGATCAGCCTGATGCATTACTGGAAGCTACCATTTTATATGCTTCAAAAACGTTTCAAATCCCTATGACACCCTGGATCGTTTGCCACATTAGTCGTGTGCAAACAATCTGCCCAACGTCGGATTGAATTCGTTCTGTAATTCAAGATACTTGTGGTATACCGCCTTGTCGATATTCCACCGTTCCAGCGCAACCGGAGAGAACTGCGTATCATACCGGTAGTCGTACCTGATGTCATAAGCCCAGACATTGGGGACAACGAAATCCGGCTCCAGTTCGCGTATCATGGCAATTGTCGCGTCATGATCAACGGACTCGCCCCCATCACCGCCAAGCAGTAAATAAGCGACAATCTTGATGCCAAACCTCTTGATGAGTTCTATTTTCTCCACTACATCCCGCACCGTCTGGTTCTTCTGGTACGAGGCGAGTATGGCATCCGAGAGCCCCTCGATGCCCAGTTTGACATGAGTGATATTCATCCTCTTCATAAGTGCGAGCTTGGCCTCATTGATTCCGTCGATGCGGATATCAACCGCAAAAGAATAGTTCTCGGGAATCCCGTGCCGCTCAAAAAGCTCCACCCTGTGACGCAATGCCATTTCCGAGTAAATTCCGAAATTCAGGTCATGCAGATACAAGCTGCCATGCGGCCTTGAGCAGATGTCCCCGACAAGGGCATCATCGTTCACAAAGCGGACTCCCTCGCCCATCTTTCTATAAGTCTGGCCGGCAACACAGAAACCGCACTTCTCAAAACAGCCAAAAGACGTAAATACCGCGGCCCTGGTTTGATGAGAGGGGAATAGATGGTCAAAACTGGGGACGATCTCTGTAGAAAGCCGTTTTGCCCCGATTTGCCCAGATGGCCGGTCCTGAATGGCATGTAGAATCGTTTCGGAAGGTTCTCCGTCAAGCAGGCAATCGAAGTCGCTGATAAACCTGTCGCGGTCGAGGGAAAAATAGGGCCCGATGCCGATAGTAAACACACCCATTTTTCGCAACTGCCGGGCAAAATGGGCGGCAATGAACGGATTACCCCAATCTTTGGTCGGCACCAAGGGGTCGGCCCCCATGATGACGACGGTCGAGGGTTCCATCGACATGAGATTCTCCAGCACCTCCCCATACAGGGAGCCCTTGCCGTCAACCGCATCGATGTATGTTTCAAAGTTGTCGAAGAGAAAACGCAGATTCCAGTGTATTGTACTGTCGGTGGCGTCAGCGTTGTAGACGCAATGCTTGATGCCGTGATCCTCCAGGATTCGTGACAGATAACAAAGGCTGATCGGCGCCTTGTTGTTATGGCTTCCCATGAACCGGTAAAATGGGGGATTGAACAGGACTACTCCAGCTTTCATGATACGTTCTCCGTTTCGATTGTGTTACCTTGTCCCCCTGCCTGCCAGGTAATGGTCCAACTCTCCGGCAAAAGGCTGGGCTTCGGGCATGATGCCAAATTTCCAATCTTGATACAGTTTCTCAACGGTGACATTGTAATTGTTATGTGATGGGACACAGTAGGGACAGTTCTTTCGCAACAGAGATGCTCTCCGGGAAAGACTTTCTGCCCAGAGCGAAGTGAACTGGGATTTTAACGAGTTTGGGCCGCCGAATGCCGTGAGTTGTTCGATCGTGCCTTCAGGCCCTCTTCGGTAGTGAGCACCGGGATTCGCCGCGTCTGAGCAGGGATGCAACTCAGCATACGGCCCCACAGTCAACATGCGGCCACGTATCGCAACCCAGCAACGACTTGGCTGCACATCGCCTCCCCCGTGGTTTTCATCTTGAGACAGCAGGCTGTCATCCACTACCACGTCGAGCGGGGCAAAAAAACCACTGCGAATCTTGACCACGAGTTCAGCAAAGATATCCCTAAATTCCTCGCTTGTTGCCTTGTACTCGGCCTTTTCGCCAAAACACGTTTCCACTGCTTTGACATCGCAAAAGTCGAGCCCGGTATCCCTCGCCCGCTCCAGAAACGTCCCCACATTCCTGTAGGTGAAGTTTGATACGATGCAACTCGCTCCCAGCCGCGCGGTACCCGCCGTCCGCCTTCTGCTGGCAACAATGTTTCCGATGTTCTGCCAAAGTATTTCAAAGAACTCCAGTGAGCGGCCTTTGTAGTGGGACCATTCTTGGGCGTCAGCAGCATCGATGCTGAAGCGTAATTTATCAAGACAGGTGACAAGGGTCTCAAACGCCCCGTCTTTCCACGACTCCGGGAATATCCCGTTTGTGTAAAGGGAGATTTGGGCTTTGCTGCTTTTGCTTCGCAGGTGGCTGATCCCTTCGAGCGTGAGATCGGAAAGTGACGGCTCGCCACCACCACCAAAACTGAAACTCTCGACACCCACATCCAGGAACATATCCGCAAGCATGCACAGTCGGTTGGCGTTCAGAGGTTCCCCAAGCTCGCGATAGCCGAGAAAATGCCAGTCTCCATTGCCATCCGACCGGCAGTTGGGACACGCCCGGCAACGAAGATTGCATACCAGCGAAGGATGAAACTCGACGTGGCTTGGCATGCAAATCTCATTACTAAAAATCGTTTTGAGCAATGGGATATTCCCTGGCAGTAACTCTTTCCTCAGAAAGCTGACACGTCTACGCAAGGGAGATTCAAACGTCAGAACATCCTGGATTTGTCGGATGTTTCGGATGATCCGGTAATAGCGAACGAGCTCTTCGCGCTCAAGTGAGAGTTCAGTAGCCAAGTCCCGGCTGAATTTAGCCGGCTGGAGAAATAGTTCGCCGGCCAGACGAAGCACCAGGCGGCAGTTCTCTTCGCTGATCTCGCTGATCTGCAGGTTTCTGGCAGATTCCCTACCAATAAACTGTATTAATTGGGTTTCTTCGGCAGTAAATTCACCTTTCGAGAGGTGCTCACCGCATGGGACATCCTGCGCTGTACGCAGGAGGCAAGAGTTGAACGATCCCACCAAAATCTCCTTTATCTTTAGCATATTATGTTGACAGTTTTTGTCAGTAGTGTCAACATAATCCCCATAAGGCCACCGTAATCCTGAATCCTGACAAAACGTCGTGAGAAACATGCTGACGTGAAGCCCTCCATTCCATGCCAGATTTACCAACTGAGGCCCTTGATGATTCCCGTCAATGAACCGCTCCTGAACGGCAACGAAAAAAAATACCTTAACGAATGCATAGACACCGGTTGGATATCTTCCGAGGGACCGTTTGTAAAGCGCTTCGAGCAACAGATGGCAGCGGCCGTTGATCGCGGCCACGGCATTGCTGTCTGTAACGGGACAGCAGCGCTTGAAACGGCTGTGGCTGCACTCGGTCTGGAACCGGGAGACCAGATCGTCATGCCGACCTTTACCATCATCTCCTGCGCTGCCGCCATCGTGCATTGTGGCTGCGTCCCGCTGCTGGTGGACAGCGATCCGATTACGTGGAACATGGATACAGGAAAATTACAGGAAAAAATCGAGACCGAGATCAGGGTAAAGGGAAACAAAAGAATTAAGGCGATCATGGTCGTACATATCTACGGATTGCCGGTGGATATGGCCCCGGTGCTGGAACTGGCCCGCACCTACGGATTGAAAGTTATTGAAGATGCCGCTGAAATGCATGGCCAAACCTGCCGGGGTATTCCCTGCGGCAGCTTTGGCGATCTCAGCATATTCAGCTTCTACCCCAATAAACACGTTACTGCAGGAGAAGGTGGGATGGTACTGACCAACGACGACCAGTTGGCCGAACGTTGCCGTTCCCTCCGCAACCTTTGCTTTCAGGACAGAAAAAGATTTGTTCACGAGGAACTCGGCTACAACTTCCGCATGACCAATATGCAGGCGGCAATAGGGGTCGCCCAACTTGAGCGTCTGACGGAATTTGTTGAGCGTAAGCGTCAAATGGGCAAACGGTACACGGAACTGCTCACAGACGTTGATGGGCTGGAGTTGATGCCATCCAGGACATCATATGCTGACAACATCTACTGGGTCTACGGCTTGGTACTCAAAGATCATGTAACATTCGATGCGGATGAAGCAATGCGTCGGCTCGGGCAGAAAGGGATCGGTACCCGCCCCTTTTTCTGGCCAATGCACGAGCAACCAGTGTTTCGCAAGATGGGGCTTTTTTCCGATGAGACTTATCCTGTGGCCGAACGGCTGGCCAGGCGCGGTTTCTATGTACCGAGTGGCCTTGCATTGACCAATAAGCAGATTGAAGAAGTTGCTGAAGCAGTAATAGATTTAATGAGGGGTTGAGAAATGACCGTTTTCGGACCGTATTCCCGTTATTACAACCTGCTTTACCAAGATAAGGATTACGTAGCTGAAGCAGCATATGTCAACGGCCTCATCCGCAAACACCTCCCGGCGGCGGCAAGCCTCCTTGATTTGGGCTGCGGTACGGGAAAACACTGCCTTCTTCTGGCTGAAATGGGCTACGAAGTAACTGGTGTCGATATGTCGAAAGAAATGCTCTCCGTTGCTGCCTCCACTATCGCCTCTCTCAACCCTCCCCCTGCAGCCATTGACTTCCATCAGGGCGACATCCGCTCAATTCGTCTCGGCAGGAAATACGACGTGGTGACCTCCCTTTTTCATGTCATGAGCTACCAGACGGGAAACGAGGATCTGCAAGGGGCTCTTGATACGGCACGGGCACACCTGAAACCGGGGGGAATATTTATCTTCGATTGCTGGTATGGTCCGGGGGTGCTGACCGATCGACCGGTCGTGCGTATCAAGAGGCTTGAGGATGCGGAGATCGCCCTGACGCGTATTGTCGAACCGGTAATGTATCCCAACTTGAATCTTGTAGAACTAAATTATCATATTCTGGCCCAAGGGAAAGAAGGCGGAGCGGTTGAAGAGGTGAAAGAAACCCACCGAATGCGCTACCTGTTTCGCCCCGAGATGGAATTTTTCTTGCAGAAATCAGGTATGTCCATTGTCGAGGCATCTGAATGGATGACTGGACGGGAACCTGGATTTGATACATGGGGCGTCTGTTTCGTGGTGAGCGGATGAAGAAGATCGGTCTGTTACTGGACTGTACTCCCCCCCGTGGCGAATTCCAGATCAACCAATTTGTTCTCGAAGCTGTTTCCGAACTTCCTCCCGAACGTTTCTCGGTTGTGGTCGGATATACCTCCGAATTGTGGGCCGAGTATCTTGGCAACTACTCTCTGAAAACTTTTCAGGTGCCCAACAGCCTTTTTGGTCGCGCGTTTGGCCTTACGTGGAACACGCTTGGCCTTCCAATAGGGCTCTGGCGGAGAATCTGCCCCCTGATTCACCCGCTAGCCCGGACATTGCTGAGGGAAAAATGCGATCTCTGGATATTTCCTTCTCAGAATTCAAAAAGTTATCAAATTCCCGTGCCGGCCTTGGGAAGCATTCACGACCTTATGCATCGCTATGAAAGGGGTTTTCCCGAGGCGTCATCAAGAAGAGAGTATCTGTACCGGGAGCGCATGTTTGCCAATGTATGCCGTTGGGCAAAGGGGGTGGTGGTCGACTCGGAAGTGGGCAGACAGCAGGTCGCCGAATCATACGAGATGCCACTCGACCGAATCCACGTGCTGCCGTTTGTTGCGGCCCCGTACATCAGGGAAACGCAATCCCCGCCCGACTTCGACACGCGTTATCCCCTGCCGGCAAAGTTCATCTTCTATCCCGCCCAGTTCTGGGAGCACAAGAACCACAAACGCCTTATCAGTGCCGTTGCCCGTCTGAAAAATGAGATTCCTGATCTGGCGCTGGTACTGGCAGGTTCGCCCAAAAATGCCTACAATTCTGTCATCAAGCTCGTCCGCGAACTTGGACTCACACATGACGTGCACTTTCTCGGCTATGTTCCCGATGCCTATATGCCGGAGCTTTATCGCCGCTCCCGCGCATTGGTCATGCCGACCTTCTACGGCCCAACGAATATACCCCCGCTGGAGGCGTTCGTAATCGGTTGTCCGGTTGCGATCTCAGGAATCTATGCCATGCCAGAGCAGGCAGGAGATGCGGCGTTGTTCTTCAATCCAGGGTCAATCGAAGAAATTGCGGAATGCATCCGAAGGCTATGGGTAGACGATGTGTTGTGTGCCGAACTGGCAAAACGCGGGAAGAGGCGTGCGGAGGCATGGGGCCAGAAGCAGTTCAACGAGAGGCTGCGAGTTATTGTTGAACAGATGACAGGAAACCCGGACAACCCGGCTGACTGATGATACTCCTTGTTGAATCCTTAACCGTATTGTTGTAACAACCTAATTCAGTGTATCACATGGTCACGGAGTAAGCTTTGTCGCTGCTGCTGTATATCTTTTTCCCCGTCCTCTGCATTTTGGCGATCCCGCCAACATCCCGTCCCGCTTCTTTCGCTGAACGGGTAGTGTTTGGAATCGCTCTCTACGAATTTTTGCTTCTCACCATATGCTTCCCGCTTGGACTTTCAGGGCATCTTACCTCTCGGTCATATTCCATCCTCACCTCGTGTACAGCAATCCCTCTCGCAGTCCTGTCGTGGAAACACGGCATCAGGTTTGACATCACCACGGCACTGCAATGGCTCAGGACACGACGGGGGGCAGCAGCATTACTGTTAGCCGCGCTCATGGCAGTGATCTTTGCGATCCAACTCGGATTCGACGCGCTCTACGGGACCAAACATGTTGACGGCCTCTGGTATCATATCCCGCGGGTGATGTTCTGGCTCCAGCAGCGGAGCTTTGATGCGTGGCCGACACCCTCGTGGCCTCAAATCGGCCTTCCAATAGGTGCCGACGTGGTGCTCGGCCAAAAGATTCTGCTGGGAACAGGATGGCGGGGAATCGGGTTTGTCACCTGCCTTCTTTCAGTGGGCGCGATCGCTTGTGTTTACATTGTTGCACTGGACCTTGGGCTATCGAGATGGCATGCCGTGATGTCAGCCATACTCTTTAGCAGTTTTCCGGCCATAGGGTTGCGCATCTGGGCGGCCAATTCAGACATCACTGCTGCATTCCCGGTGCTCGCATCATTTGTGGCAATCCATCGAATACGCAAAGTTGAGCACGGGGTTGCTGTCTTTATCGTGCTTAACGGAATGGCGATCGCATGCAAACAAACGGTCGTATTCCAACTGATACTGCTTGGCGGTATCGCTTTTTGGCAATGCAGGCACAAGATTGCCGGACTTCGTCAGTTTGCTCTGCCCTGTATCGCACTGATTTTGGCCGCCTCGCTGGTATTTGCTTCTTTTCTGCCAGTGTATAAAGCGTTTTCAGACTTTCAGGGTGGTGATGGCGGACGCGACCATGAGGTTACCTCGGCCATGGGATTTGAACAGGCGGTTGCAATGAGTGCCGGTCACTGGTTACTCGAGCCGCTTGGTTACCTCACTCCAATCCCAGCTTTGGAAACAGGGGTAAAGGGGGTTGCAAAAACAGTATACAACGCGCTTGGTGCGGGCTTTGACGAACTGCCGGACAAATGGAAACCATGGCCTGCACAGGATGTAGGCCGCAGCGGTCTGGCATCTATCCTGTTCCTTCCCCTATTGCTCCTGGGCCTTTCCGCTCGTGTACGCATACAAGCGGCCATGTTTCTCATTTTGGGGTTTGTACCATTGAGCGGTATTCTTCACAGTCAACCGTATTTTGCGCGCTATACCGTTGTACTGTTGGCTGGATATGCTCTCTTGTGGGGAGGCACCGGGCTCTTTTTGAGAGGAAACCGCAGGTGGGTGCTGACGGCCCTCGTTGCCCTGAACGCCTGTGTCTTGCTCGGCGTCGTTATCATGCGCTCTTACGTTGACAAAACCATAACATCGCAACCCGGCGGGGCCTACTACTACCTTTCGGAAGAAGATCGAAGCTGTATCGCACGGTCTCTGGCGGGGCGGCCACTCCAGGTTATTACGAATGAGTCGCTGGATGCATTGTTGGTTGGACCCGAGATTGACTACCCATTAAGCTACATTATTTGCCCCGCCGATGGAGACTGGGTGCAGAAGTTGCGGAAAACTGCCCGCACCTCGAACTGGCTGGCGATCGTCCACGGTGTCTTTGATACAATGCTCATCGGCCCGGCGGACTGGCATCGCCCCGGCTTCCCATCCTGCTCCAGGATGTCGACGCGGGTATTGGGAGAAGCGTTGACACGTGCGGGATGGCAACCGTATAGACGGGGCCGCCTCGTGGATTTGTGGAGAACCCTATGATAGCAGTCCCTGTCATTACCATTGTCACCCCCTCCTACAACCAAGGAGAATTCCTGGCCGAGACCATTGAAAGTGTCCTTGGCCAGGCGGGTGACTTTGCCATTGATTACATCATCGTCGATGGCGGCTCAACCGATGATTCAGTATCCATCATGAAACATTACGATACCTTGCTTCAACGTGGGGAATGGCCGACAGCATGTCGAGGGATAACCTATCGTTGGGTTAGCGAAAAGGATAATGGGCAGGCCGATGCCCTGATGAAAGGCTTCCGCATGGCGTCAGGCAGCATTTTTGCCTGGCTCTGCTCTGATGACACCTACCTGCAGGGAGCATTGCAGACCATTGTCGCCTGTTTCCACGACCATCCTGACATAGGGCTGCTGTACGGTGATGCCCATTATTGCGATCCGGCGGGTATCGTCGTTGGAAAGTATAGGACGGAAGACTTCGATCTTAATGTGCTTGCCTCGTTCAATTTTATCTGCCAGCCTTCTGCCTTTTTCCGAAAAGCCGCCTTTGATGAGGTCGGCGGGCTGGATGATATGCTCCATTTTGCCATGGACTACGACCTCTGGATCAGGATCGGCCAACGCTTTCACTGCCGATATCTCCCCCGCCTCCTGTCCATGTACCGGCTTCATGAGGCATCAAAAACCATCCGCAACGATCTTCTTCGTGAAAACATTGAGGAGGGTCTTCGCGTGACGATAAAGTATTTTGATTGGGCCCCGCTGACAAGGGTTTATGCCTCATGTAACTGTTCTTGCCGGTCCAATCTGCCGGCGTTTTTGTCAACCTCCCGACTTGCCGTTGTCTGTGCGGCACTCATATGTGCCGTCTTCCGTTCAATACGGTTGAACCGGGGTATTCGAATAAACGATCTGAAACAGTTGAACATGTCGAACTTCCGTAAACTCTTTAAAAGCCGGTTTGAAGTAATGACCGGCAGACACGACCAATAATGAGGTCACCTATGCTCCGGAACCACAAAAATCTGCCCCACGTGAGCGGTATGATGGTGGTGGCAGCAATTGCCCCGCTCCTCTATTATGCATCCCTGATGATTTTTTCCGCCAACGTCCCGGTCGGCGATGATTATGCCATGCTCGGTTTTCTCAATGAATTTGGAGCGGCCACGGGGATAGGAAACAAGCTGGATCTCCTGTTTTCATTTCATAACGAGCACCGCATAGTCTTCACGCGATCTATAATGCTCCTCTGCACCAAGGCAGTCGGTTCCCTGGATTTCGGAACCTTGAATTTGATCGGCAACAGCGCGTTATTGCTTACGCTTGTGGTGGTTGGCAGGATGCTTCGCCTGCGGAACGACATGTTGAAGTGGGCTCTCCTTTTTCTGATTGTTTTGCAACCACAGCCCCTTAAATTGATGTTTTATCCCATGGCGGGGGTGCAGGCGTATTTTGGACTCCTGTTTTCATTCCTCTATCTCTATTTCTCTTTGAAGGATTCAAACTGGTGGTACGCCACCCTTCTTTTCTATGCGCTCACAGTCCTTACAACAGGCAGTGGCATTTTTCTGGCAGTTTTAGGTGTTCCCCTCTTGCTGTATAAAAAGTGCTACGCCAGGTCCGCAATCCATACGGTTGTTGCCATCCTGGTAGTGTTTCTGTACTCACCCAATTCGTCTAATTTATCGTATTTGATGGAACATTTCTTGACGGTCGCTCGGTTCTTCCTTCTTCTTTTAGGGAGTATTGCGCAATTGCCCATGTTCGGAAGCCCCGCTCTCCAGATTGGTTGCAGTATTGCTCTCCTTATGTATGTTGCTTATTTCATCTGGGACAGGTGCTATACACCACTCCGGCTTTCTGAGGAAAGCCGTGCGACACTCTGTTGCCTGCTGTATCTGCTCATGATTATCAGTCTAATTGCGATTGGACGCGCTTCTCTTTATGAAAGGGAACTGTGGGCGGCATCACTTGATGGCCGTTACAGGATATATTCCATCCTGTTTTTTGCGGTGTGTTCTATTGATTGTGTGGGGAGGCTTCGTGAGCGGGGTAAGCTTACAGCGCCCATTTCAACTACTATTATTGCACTTGCGCTTATATTCAATCTTGTCTGGTTTGCTCCTTCGATCATCACCATGCGACTTGATTCCGTGAGGCGAGTTCAGGCAATGAGTCAATGGCAGAACACCCACGACATCTCGTTACTGCCAATATGGTCTACTCCTCCGCAGGATGCGGAGATGAATCTCAACGCTGCCATCAAGACGGGTTATTACCGCCCATGACCGTTATTTACCAAAACTGATCTTTGGGCGACAAATCTACATGCAAACAGCAGCTAATTCATTTTTATATACGGATTGGAGTAATGCCTCACTCAACGATCCGGCTTTTTTTGTTTTATCGGGTGCGATTGAAAGTGTCTGTGTCCCTGATACAAAAATTGAATTGTCTTTGTTTAACGTAAACTGAATGGCCCATTTTTGCGATTCTATCGTTTTTTGTGGCGCGGTTGATTTACACGCCCCGTTTATTTCTTTTACAAATTGCGGATTCATATCAGCCTTGAATATTACCAGCCTCGTCCCTTGAGGCGTTTTTGTAGCCAGCCATTCCTTGTTACCAAAATACTTATAACCATCAAGGGCCTGCCCGATCGTGATTGATTTATTAAAATCCAAATGTCCTTCTTTTGCGACAGTCACATCGTCTTTTGAACATCCGGCAGCAATAGCCACAATTACAACGGCAATAGCCGCCGTCACGATTTTTTTTAGTACCTTCACGTTGTCAATCTCCTTGTACTTTTAGTTGGGTTCAACTAGGGCATCGACTACTTCGCTAAGCGATATCAATACAATTGATTGTATTAAATGTCAAGTTTCCGGGGTAATCGTGATTTTTACCTTTCATTTGTTGCGTAACGAATTATCTTGGTCAGCTGTTCACCTATCGCGCCAGTGGTACAATTCTCCATAAAAGTCCTGTATCCCCCTTCAGCGATTTGCTCTCGTAAGGTGCTGTTATTTTTCAACTCCAAAATTGCATCTGCCAAGGAATTGGCATCGGCCACCCTCACAAATAGTGCGTTTTTCCTGTCCGTAAACAACTCACGGTTTCCCGGCCCATCCCCCACGATCACCGGTTTTTTCATGGCAATGAATTGGAATGTCTTGCCGGCAATGACCCGTTTTGCTTTGTCGATATCCGAAAAGTGCCCGCCCAGACAGATGTCCGCCTGCGCAATCGCCAGCGGCAACTGCTCAAAAGGAAGCCAGTCGATGAAACGGATGTTGTCGGCTCCCAAGTTCTGCGCAAGATTGAGCCCCTTGGTATGTTCAATCCCCCTGCCAACCAGGATAAATTCAATCTCGCGGTGTTCACGCAATTTCCCGGCAGCTTGAATGATATACTCCGTGCCATGCAGCGCCAGGAAAGAAGAGCAGTAAAAGACCCGGAATGTTCCATGTCCTCTCTTGACTTCACGGGGATAAAAAATGGATTCATCAGCACCTACATAAACCCGGGTAAACTTTTCCCTTGGCAGGCTGAACGTTGTCGCGAAATAATCAACGTGTGCGTCGGTATCCAACACAACAGCGTTTGCCTGCGAACATGAATACCTGTCAAGCCAGTAGAAAAATTTCCCTGCCGGTGAATCCGGCCTAACCCTTTTCCTGTCAAAGCACATCGTGTCATAGACGGAGAGGAAGGCGTCTAAAATGATAGGCTTCCTGGTAAACACTCTGATGATTGGGACGAGTGGTTGCCCCAAAAAGCCCACAAACACACAATCGAAATCATTTTTGGAAAGGAATTTCAGTATGACCTTCAGGAAGCGGACTGGATAGCTCGCAGACGAATCCGCACAATCAACCAGATCAATTCCGATCTTTTTCAGGCATTCCAGCACCATTGCATTTCTGACATAGGCCGGTTCACGGCCGGCTATAAAAAGGATCTTCATGGCGTTTTCTCTGCCTGGCTGGAGTGGAACCAAGGTCCGCCGGGTTTACTCACGTAGATGGTTTGCCGTCAGGTTTCTTCGTTTCAATAAAATCCAGCGCCCCGTTGAATAACCCGTCATGGAGCCTCTCTTTGCCTTCTGCCAGCGTATATGCCTGGATCGCGTCGGAACCTTGCCTGATGAAAAGCAACTCCCGACGGGGAATAAATATCCGTACCGGCAACCAGAACAGCACTGAGGCACCGAGCAGGATGAAGGCTGTCCAGATAAACAGGACACCATAATCTCGAATGAAATCGGTTATTACCATACGCCTGAAATCGGGAAAATACAGATGGTACCCGTCACGGGAAAATTCCCCCCCGCCGGGAACTTTTCCGGAAAAGACAACATCCTTGTCTTTCAGCAGCTTGAATATGAACACCATGTGTCCCGTGACAAAGGGATCGGACCCATCGTCGGTACCCGCCAGACTCAACATGAGCCGGTAGGGAGATTCAGGAATTTGCAGGGACGCCTCTTTCCCGGGCGGATATATGTTTAATATGGCATGGTCTTCATAGCCACTCGCCAGATCCGGCGCGGAAAATTGTACAAGTAGAGCCACTCCAAGATAGCGGGGATAGACAAAATAACCCCGGTACATGGCAGGCGGATAGATGCCAAACGAGGTCCGCGCCTCACCTGGGGCTGAAGGAGCAACATCCATGATCAATTCTTGAGAGAGGATACGCCCTGAGGATTTTTCCAGCCGTATCCGTTCGACGACACCGCCATGAGCCGATGGAACGGGTAACGGGACCCCTTCAATCGCTGATCCTCGATAGGAAGTTCGAGAAACAAGACTGATGAGTATCCCGACAAAGAGGCAAAACATACTGGAGAGGAAAAGCAACCGCGCCGGGAAACTCGTGACCCCGCGCCAGGCAGCAAGAGATTCCTTCGATTGGCGGGTTTTGTAGCCAGACGCATCAAGCATACCCTTTACCTCGCTAAATGCGGGGGAAACAGCAAGCGAGACGGTCTCATTGAAAAGGGTAGGAGGAACGTCAACCAGATCACCGGAAACCGCACGGCGCCTTTGGATAAAACGGCGAGTCTCAATGATGATCCGTCCGGCACTGTTAAGCGGGAGCAGCGCCAGCAAAGGCAAAAGTATAATATTTCGGCGAGTCAGTTCCATCAGGGTCGTCAAGGCTTCTTCAGTGAAGAAGGCAATGACGATATAGACCAGCAAAAAGATCGCGATGATAACAGGAGAGGTGGCACGTGATAGTATCAGCGACCCTAAAGGACGCAACAGGCGTTTCATTTGCCCCCCTCCTTTACCTTGGTCGTTGACTGGACAGTATTGCTCCATTCATTAATAAGCGTCAGGCCATCAATATGCACCCCGTCATCCCTGTCTGAAAAGGAAATCGGAACGGGATTGCAGCCGCCCGGTTTCCCCACCGTTTCCAAGGGAATAAGCGTCTTGCAATAATAGCAGATTACCGTGCCTTCGGCCTGGCCGTAGCCGTCCGGCTTGCAAATTGCGCAGGCATCAAGATCCACGGTCAGTTGCCCATTAGGCCCCATGAGCACAAAGAAACGGGCTTCCTTCCCGCCCTGTTTGAACAGGAACTTGTGCAGTTTGCCATCCTCAAGGTCGAAATCTCCCTTCTTCGGAATGATGATTTCCCCCGCCGCTGTCGCCGTGACCGGAATCGGTTTCGGGTCCCAGTATTCCACGTTCGGAAAACGGCTTTGATACGCTGCGCCTGCAAAGACCACCAGGGAGATCATAGGAATGACGAGTCTGAATCTCCTCTCCATGATAGCGGCTGCCAGGAGCTTGCGTCGTTGAGCCCCTTGTCTGATATGGGCAACCGACGGCAAGCGTTCGAATTGGACGGCAAACAGAACAAGGATTGCTGGCGAGAACCAAATGAACAACCCTCCCCAGAAACCGATCTCCTTGCCGAACAGCAGGCCGATATACCGCCAAAGGTAGCTTTTGATGAACAAGTGATCCGGAATCAGCATGGATTCCATGAACTGGTGCACAAAGTCATGGGCAAATTTCATCACCTTCATGGTAAGAGGGGAAAACAGATCAAGGCGCAGGATTGATGAAGAACTGAAGAGCAGCAGCGACACTACGGACACAACGAGAGCAGGTCTGGCCAGCATAAAAGATTTTGGCACCAGTTTCTCGAAGGCTATAGCTGAAATAACCAGAACACCAGCTGCCAGAATCAGCACTAGATAGGGGAAGAAGGCGTTTCCCGCGTCGGGAAACCGGCAAGCGCAGACGGCTCCGGCCACGGAGCCGATGGCAAATACGAATATTGCGGTAAAACATCGCCCTTTGGTAAGCCGTTCGCCCCATAACAGGGGAAAATCACGGACGGCACTCCGGTAGATAGCCATGACGGAAACTCCCCAGAGCAGAAGAAGGCTCCCTCCCAGCAGGTTCCGTATTATCGCGAAGCAGAAATCCCCTGGAAATGAACGAAACAGGAAACAAGATCCAGCCAATCCAACAATAAAACCCGCATAAACGGCTGTGACAACGATCCGCCGTTGTCCGGGGAACGCTCTCAACAGGACGAGGACGATGATGGCCCATGAGAGTAGATGAGGTATGAGCTTCACTGCAAACATCAGGAAATCACCCGTTCTTCACGCACCAAAACACCGTCGTCGAGGTAAATGGTCCGATCTCCCCAGGCAGCGACCTCTTGGTTGTGGGTCACCATGATCACCGTGAACCGCTCCTCGGCACGCAACTCCTTGAGAAGTTCCATGACCATGATCGTGCTCTTGTGGTCAAGATTGCCGGTCGGTTCGTCGCCCAAAAGGAGTTTCGGGCTGTTGATGATCGCCCGGGCAATGCAGACGCGCTGCTGTTCGCCGCCTGAAAGCTCTCCCGGCCGGTTCTTCAGGCGATGCCCCAGCCCAACCCGTTCCAGGGCTGAGCGTGCCTCGGCCTCATCGGGAACGCTGTGGAAATACTGTGCCATCATGACGTTTTCGACCGCGGTCAGGTAGGGGACCAGATGATGCTGCTGAAAGATGATTCCGACAAATTCCCGGCGAAAGCGGGCCAGACCGTCTTCCGTAAGAGCCAGCAGATCTTCTCCCCCGACACGCAAGGAGCCGGCACTGGGGCGGTCAAGCCCTCCCACCAGGTTCATAAGGGTACTTTTGCCGGAGCCGGAGTGACCCATTACCGACAGCCACTCACCCTCCGGAACAAGAAGGTCGAGGGGTTTCAGGGCGCAGATGTCACCGTAGCTTCTGGTTAATCCACTCGTTTCAATAATCGTTGTCGCCATCGGTAATGACCTTTCCTTTTTGCATCCGCACCTGCCGTAATTCATCTCCGGCAGGGACTTGCCGTGTGCTCGAAATCACCAGGGTTGCCCGGGTTTCGCGCACCTGTCGGACAATCAGTTCCATAATTTTTTCGCCCCATTCCTCATCCAGTCCTGCGAGCGGTTCGTCAAGCAGCAGCAGGCGTGGGGTGGGAAAAAGTGCCCGTGCCAGGTCAAGACGCCGTTTCTCTCCGCCGGACAAGCCGGCCGGAAACAGGTCGAACTGTTCCGAAAGCCCGAACAGGTCCAGGAGCCTCTCCGCCTGCCCCGCGCAGGATCGCTCTTTTCGGCGGATTGCAGGTAACAGGAGGTTCTCCATAACCGTCAGCTCCGGGATAAAGACCGGCTCCTGAAAGGCGCGGCCGATAGTCCCGGGAGCGTTGCCGCACCCCTGCAGCACCGTGCCGTCCAGCCGCACGCTTCCCGAAGTCGGCCGGGCAAGCCCCCCCATGATATTCAAAAGGGTTGTCTTGCCGCTCCCGGATGCCCCCTGGATAATGGTGCAACTGCCGCTTTCCAGGGTCATGTCGATTCCAGCCAGGAGCGTGACAAATCCGTTGTTCGGCAGCGTAAGTGATTTTCGCACATCATGCAGCTCGACGTTCATCACGCACCCCGCAGCAGATCAGCCGGCTCGCTCCGCAGCATAAACAAAACGATAAGGGCTGCTTCAATGCTCAGGGCAACCGCAAAAACCGGAAAACTCCAGGAGATGGCGGAGGCGGCCGGAGATGTCCATCCGGAAAGAAGCGGCACCCCCGTTGCCATGGCCAGATACCGGCCGCTCAGACTGAGGCTGAAAAAGGCCGCCAGCCCTCCCGCAACCATGCCTGCCAGGGCAAGCACAAGCGTTTCCATGCCGAACATGATCGCAAGCTGCCCCGTGCCGCAACCGAAAGAGTGGAGAAGCCCCAGGCTGGCCCGGCGCGTCCGGAGGCTTGAAAACAGAAACGTCCCTCCCGCGACCAGGGCAATGAACCAGGCGGTCGCGGCAAGAGGACCCCGGCAGCGTCCCAGCCCCTCCAGCAGGTGGACGGCATCCCGCGCCGGTCCGGCAATGGTCACTGCCTGAATACCGGGGTACCGCTGCTCCAGGGTGAGTGCCATCTGCCGCGGTTCAATCGACGGTTCCAGCCTGAGCAGCAGGATCGATGGCCTTCCCCACGGCACGCCGAGCGGCTTTCCGCCTGTTTTCGACGATCTCTCCATTGCCGCCAGGCCGTCCAGCGGGATGAACAGTGCGGAGTCAAACGTCGCCGTCCCGCTCTTTTCCAGCCGCGCCGCAAGGGTAAAGGTATGATTGAAGAAACGCAGGGCAGCGCCCGGCGCCTTCAGCACCCGCGCCCCGGCCACCACCTGCCCCTTGTCCATGGGCCGCCCGGCCCCTGGCCGCAACCAGGGGAGGACGGTAAAGTCGCGGGACGGGTCGAACCCGACCAGCAGGATATCCCCCATGTCGCAGCAGGAGTCGGCAGCCGATGAGAAAACGTAGTGCGGTGCGACCCGGCTGATCCCCGGCATGGAGGCTATGCCGGATTCAAGCCCTTCCGGCAGGGCAGAGCCGGCCGGAATCGCACCCAACAGCTTTGCCCCGTTGACGACCGTGCCCTCTTTCGGCACGAGCATCAGATCGGCGCCGAGCCGGCCCATTCCCTGCGCGGTTCCTGCCGCAATGCCCTGCGCCAGCAACAGGCCGCCTGCCAGAAGGAAGGAGATCAGTGCCAGCGCGAGCCAATGGGCAAAGAGCTTCCTTGGAGGCCGTGTTGCTATCCGCACCATCAGGCCGGCACGTCCGAACTGTCCGCTCACATTCATACGTTCCCTGATTCAGTCTGAAGGCTGAAGGCGTGCATGTTATTCGCCTCTCAGGCTTTTAACCGGATCAAGCCTGAACACGGATATCAGCGGCCCTACGCTTCCCAGCAACGCGAGAAAGAGACTTACGGCCAAAGAGATGCCGGCAAACCAGGGGATGAAGACGGCAGGGGCGGAGAATACGGTCCTGGTAATGAATTGGGCAATGGCACTGCCGAAAAGGTATCCTGCCACCCCGCCCAGTATGCCCAGCATTGCTGCTTCTCCGCAAAAGATCAGCATAACCTCCCGACGGGTCCCTCCCATGGCCTTCATGAGTCCGATCTCCTTACCCCGTTCCAGTACGGTCGTACTCATGGTGCCGGTCACGCTGCTGCCTGCGGAAATCAGCACCACTGCCGTTACCATGAGCATCAATAGCTTGACCTTGGCGAGCAGCCCTTCGGAGGTCCGGGCTGTCTGACGGACTTCGCTGACCTTGGCGGAGGGCAGGAGTTGTTGCAGGGCGGCGGCGCTCTTTTTGAGACTGTCGCCCCCGGCGGTTACCATGAGCCGGACCAGCGTAAGTTGGCCATCCAGGCCGAGCGCCTGCTGGAGTTCCGGCAACGCCAGGAACAGCAGGCCGTCCTCCTCGCCGCCGGATGATACGATACCCGAGATGCGTAACCGTAGGGTTTGCACCTTCCCGGCAAGCTCAATGGTATCCCCCGGTTTCAATTTGAGACGGGCAGCCAGATCGTTGCCGATTACCGTCTCCCCGGCCACGGGCCAAGCCCCTTTAAGCTGCCACCAGGGAAACAGGCGACGAATATCGGTAAAGTTGACCCCTTCCACCATGAGGTCGGTGTCTTTCCAATGCAGGACCCCGCGCAGATGAAGCGACTGTTCCGCCTTGATCCCGCTCCGTGCCAGGGTGTCCTCTATCTGACGCTGCGGCAGGTAGGCAGGTTCGCTGATTGCACCAAAATTGAGTCCCCCGCTGCCAACATCAAGCCGGGCGGTTTGCGGAATGATGATCAGGTTCGCCCCGTATTTGCGAACCTCTTCCGCTACCCGTTTTTCCATGGAGTACGAGACAATGCCCAGAGCCGTGGCCAGACTCGAAGCCATGGCAAGGACGGCCAACAGCAGGGCAGTTCGGCCCCTCCGGTGAGCAAGGGCACGTACTACCACATGTACCAACCAGCGACGTCGGCTCATATCAACCTTTCAAAACCCGCACAGGCTCGATCAGAAGAGCCCGGCGCAGCGGCACCACGCTGCCGGCGACGGCAACGATGAAGGCCGATAGTAGTGCGGTGGGGAAAAGCCAGAGGGGGGATGCGATGGTGGAATTGAATACCGTCCGGCTGATGACCTCGGCAAGCTGGTCACCGAGAAGATAGCCGATTACTCCACCCGCTACGGAGATGATCAGGGTTTCCCCGACAAAGATGGCGCTGATCTGGAAACGATCGGCGCCAACCGCCTTCATCAAGGCAATTTCCGGGCTCCGCTCCGCCATTGAGGCCATCAGGCTGGTAGAGACGGCTGTGGCCGAAGCGCCAAGCGCCAGTATGGTGAGGAACAGCATCACACTGTTCAGTTTCTTCAGGAGAGCTCCTTCGGCGCTGGCAATCTGCCAGATCGGTTTGGCACGGCTGCCGGCCATGACCTCTTCCACATTCTTGGCCACGGAGGTCACGTACGCCGTGCAATACCACTTCTCGTATTCATCCTTCGACATGGTGGCCGGATCTTTTTTCCCGAAATCATCCATGGGCACGGTAAGGGCGCTTACCAACACACGGGACACCTTTCCCTGCTGTTGTAGAAGCGACTGAACCGTCACCAGGGGAGCGAACAACTGTTCCTCCTCATAACCTCCGGTGGTGACGACGCCGACAACCCGGAACTGTTGTGTACGCCCCCGCACGGTCGCTGTAACCTCGTTGCCAGGGGCTACATTCATGCGTTTAGCCAATGCAGCGCCCATAATAGCTTCGGCGGCATCTTCAGGCCATCGCCCATTCACGTCCCACCAAGGGGCGATCCCCTTGATTCCTTGGGTGGAATTGTCCTCACCCGGTACCTCAAGTTGTTTGGCAAACCAGGTTCCGGAGACAACACCTCGTTCCTTTTTACCCCCTGCGGAAAATTCGGCAATGCCAAACAGGTAGGGGGTAAATCCCGTGATATTGTATTTCCAGAAAACCGTCTTGATTTTCGGCAGGTCTTGCTCACGCAAAAAACCGCCTCCCTCAATGGCAGACGGCTCGAGTAAAATATTGGCGCCGTAACTGCGCAGTTCCAGGGCCATCTTGTGGGAAACCTCACCGGCAATGCCGAGAAATGCCGTGGCAACCGCGGCACCCATCGTGATGGACAGGAAAATCAGGAATACTGCCTTGGGGCGTTTGAGGAAGGAATTTTTGAGGATTCGGAAGAGCACGGTTAATCCTTACAATCAGAATGAAGGTAAACAGACTGAAGGTTCAAAGACAAGCCAACGTCTTAAGTCTTCAACCTCTAACCTTCAATCTGTTCCCTCATTTCCACCGGCAGCGACTCTTTGAGCAGCGCCACCCTTTTCTGCATGCGTCGCCAGGCAACAACCCCCCAGACAACCGCCGTAAACATCATGACATGCTTCACCGCAAGCGCAGGCACTTGCAGCTTGTCGGCCGCATTGGCCCATTCAAAGCTGGTATAGAAGATGGTACGTGGAATGCCGCCGAGGATGACCCACCAGAGGGCAAACTTGAACAACTTTACCATGTGGCGGTTCGTCTTCAGGAAGAAGAGGGTTGCCTGCGGCGTATCCATTGACCTCTGAATGCGAAGGATTGCGTGCAGGGCAAAACCGCTCCCCACCAACAGCCCGGTAGCCATGTCGTGGAAATAATTGTTCATCATAATGGCTACGCCGAGCCCAGGTCCAATATGCATGGTTATGTATCCTTTGGCGCACGATTCTGTTAATAGGCAAGCGGCTTGAGTCTGAAGGAAACCTTCGATTTCATCATTTTGCCTTCAGCGCTGGATCTGATGCGAAATGGGTGTAATAGTGCGTATATTGGTCAATAATACGTTGGTCCCATTCGAATCGGGGTTCGATTACCATTTTGCCTGTTTTGTCGATGTAGCCGCACTTGCCGCCTACCTTGACGGGGGCGAGGCCGTTAACGAATATGGACCCCGCCTCATACTTTGGCTTGATAACCATAGTGCCCTGCTTATCCATGTAGCCGACCTTCGTATCGACCACGACAGGTGCAAGCCCTTCGGTAAATATTGTCGGCGCCGAAAACTCTTTACCGAACAGCTGTTTACCGTTTGGATCGATTAGTTGCCACGTATTGCTGTTTCTAATGCGCACCGCGGCGACTCCTTCGTGGAAATTGGTCCCTTCTCCATATTGGGCGGGAATCACCATGCTTCCGGTTTTATCAATATATCCGACCAAGCCGAGTATCCCGTTGATCTTCACCATAGCCCGCCCCTCGGAGAAAATCGCGGCATTATCGAATTGCGGCTGGATAATAAACTTGCCGGTTTTGTCGATGTATCCAACTTTCTTGCCAGTTTTCGCGGTAGCCAAACCTTCGGAGAAATTCGTGGCATCATTGAATTCCGGTTTGATGACAAACTTTCCTTTATTATCAATAAATCCCGCTTTGGCAACGCCATTCTTGGCTATTGCCACAGGCGCTAGCCCTTCCGTAAAGGCAAAGGTCGATAGGTAGTCTGCATCAGTGACCATTTTTCCGCTCTGGTCAATATAGCCCCAGCGCTCGCCTTTCATTACCGCTGCCCGGCCATTGAGGAAAAATAATGCTCCTTTAAAAGACGGGGGGATTACCATCGTCCCCTTTGTATCAATATAGCCATACACACCGAAGCGTCTGACCGCGGCCAGTCCCTCGGAAAATATGGAAGCAGCTTCGTACTGAGCTGGTATCACCATATTTCCGTTAAGATCACAGTAGCCAAACCGCTTATTCATTTTCACGAGCAGCAGTGGCGAGTTGGCAAGCGCAACGGTTTTTTGTTGTTCCTGGTTGCATGCGGTGCAGAACAGCAGCACGGCAAAGAGAATCAGCAGTAATCGTTTCATGGCGTGTCTCCGTGGTTATTCAGGGTAACAAAATAAGCGTTAATCTCCAACCTTCAAGATGTCTCCAAATAGTTTTGTAAATTCATCTTCAGCAAGATTTTTGTAGAACTCGGAGCGAGCCGCGACAATGAGCTTCAGCTCGCCATCTTCTTCACGCACGGCGCCGACAATCTCGCGTCGATAGAACAGCAGGCGCCAGATTACTGAAAGACACGCAATGGCCAGACCGGTGTAGAGTATTGAAACGCCGCGTTCCTTGATGACATAGAAACGCACCCAGAAAGGCAACTCCGGCATCTCCAGCCGATAACCGGCGAAATCCATATGGCCGTTTTTCGCAATCGTCCCTTCGGCGATCTTTTTCCCGTCCCGTTCGACCGTTATGAAGAAGACCGGGTTATTGAATTCCTGTGAACGTGTTGTCGGGACTCCCTTGTCCAAGGCATAATCCGGGTAAAACAGGGTGGTAAACACGAATCCGGACAGGGAAAAGCGGTCTTGCCTCCCCTGAAGGACATCAAGTTTGCTATACGCACCGTCGATCTCCTTGCCGGAGGAACCCTTAAGGATGAAAAGAGGCGACATTCCCAAATGCTTGAAGACAAAAAAAGTATGATCCGTTTTGTACGGAGTGTTAATACCGACATCATGGACCGCGCCATGAGCATCCAACAGTTTTACACTGATTCCGGTCGGGGTGTTGCGGACAACCTTGGGTGTGATGCTGGTTATGGTGAATGAGGCCTTGGGGATTCCACCGATCTTAGGCAATGCCGGTCTTGGAGATTGGTTATAGCGTTCCAGTTCTCCCTGGAATGATTCTCCCTGGGCCAAGTCCACAAATCCAATGAATGTCGTGTATATACTGATTGTTCCACCAAGCAGTATCAGGAAAAAGCTGAGATGGAAAAAGGCGAAGGCAAGGGGAGAGTAGCGGTTTTTTACCCCGAAGAAGCCCTGTTCACCACCTAAAACGCTGTAACCGCGCTTTGTAAGCTGTGCAATGACGGTTGTTCCGTCCATCTCGGCGGGGAGCGAGTAGCTTCCCCTAAAAATGTAGCCGGTAGCGGTTTTGGGATCAACAATCCGTGACTCAGGCATCTCGATTCGTTTTTTGACGAGAGGTATCCGCTGCCACATGACAAGTGCCAGATTGAGGAAAAAGAGTCCCCATAAGGTGAGGGTGAACCATGAGGTATAGATATCGGTCAGTTGTAACGCATCAAGAAGCGCTACCAAGGTGGGCGAATGTTTTTGCCACTCGAAGTATATATCTTTTAAAAGGGCTTTCTGCGGGATCATGAGGCCAAGGGCGAACTCAACACCCAAAAGGCAGATCAGCAGAATGGTGAAGCGGAGAGAAGCTAGATATTTGACTAGTTTATTGAGCATAGAGATAGTGAGGGATGAGGTTGAGGTTGCGTGAGACAAGAAAATACCTCGTCTCACACATCCCATCTCTCAGGGGTGTATTCACCTAACCTGAAACATGTGCAGACTGGAATTGACCACCAGGTTGACACCAAAGAAGCAGATAATGACAGAACTCAGAGCGGCAATCGCCAGCCAGGCCAGCTTTTTCTCACGCCACCCGAAGGTAACCCGCAGATGAATGGTGATTCCGTAGGTAAGCCAGGAGATCAGTGACCAGGTTTCAACCGGGTCCCATGCCCAATAGCTCCCCCACAGATCCTTTGCCCAGATGGAGCCGGCCGATATCATGATGGTATCGGTAATGAAGCCGAATACCACATAACGGAAAATTAGTTCATCGAGGCGGCCAAGGGAGGGAAAACGGTCAAAGGTCGGATTTGGAGTCTCCCGCGCTTCACTCTTCTGTTTCAGCAGAAAGATCACACCGGCTGCCATCGCCAGAGAATAGGCGCCGAAAGAAAGCCAGGCGAAGTAGACATGAATGTACAGCCAGACGGTTTTCAGGCTGGCCGCCATCGGCGTCAGCGCCGGGTTCTGCATGTAGCCATACCCGAGCATGATGAGCACCAGAGGCACGGTTCCCACCGCAAGCCCCTGTAACTGCTTGTTCTGCCAGCCGACAAAGAGTGTTCCGGCAATAATGAACCATCCACCCATCAGCGCATATTCGTAATGCCCCGACCAGGGGAGATGCCCGGTAGCATTGAATCTGGCGTAGATCGCCGCCGTCTGGGCAAGGAAGCCGAGGCCGACCAGCATGGTTATCTTTGAAAGAACCCGGGGGTTCTTGAACACAAACGAGTAGATGAACCCTCCACCCGCAATGGCGTAAATCACCATTGCCATCAAATAAAATACCATTTCCCAGAAAGCCATGTGTAATACCTCGTTAATAGAAGGTTAGAGGGTGGCGGTCTAACCTCTAACCGCTAGCCGTCTCTCAGCCTCTTTACCAACCGTCCACACCCGGCATCCTTCCGGCGTCTCTTCCAGCCAGACTCGTTGCGGGCGGATGACTGTCCTCAAGGCCAAGCCGATGATGGCGATGACCCCGCCGATCCAGAGCAACCACAGGTGACGTCGGTGCACCACGTGGAGTTCCGACCAATGACCCAAGGCGGTCAATTCTACAGTGTAGTTACCGTCGGTTTTAGTCCGGTACTGGTACATGGTGTAGACCATGTCCATGACCCTTTTCCCATCACGGTCGAGTATGAACCGGAACTTTCTGCCAAGCGGGTCGTATAACACCTCTCCCTTGTGTCCTCCTTCTCCCAGAAGGTCCCCGGACATGCTGTATCCGGTATCATTCTTCGGGAGCGGGAGGAATTTGACTTGATCGTAGAAAATCTGGCGTCCCTTGCCGTTCTCCTTGAGCGAGATCCTGATCCCCGCATCAGCCAGAAGCTTGGAGAGATAGATGTCGTAGCCGCGATACCGGTAGGGCGCTCCCGAGCCGTAAAGGATCGTCTTGCCCAGTTGTGTTCCCTTCTTGTCCGAGAGGACGATCTCCGTGGCTCCCTTGGGATACTCCTTGCTGGGAAAGAATTGCTGGGTCACCTCCAGCATGGGGAGAGTGAACGTCGATGCGAGGGGGCCCTTTGCCACTGGGTAAAAAGCGCCGCGTTTGCTGAGATCCGCCGGTATGCCGATGCCCTGAAGCAGGGTGCCTGAAAACTGGTTCATATTCTCCCAGGTTCCAAGGAAAAGAATCAGAAAGAGTCCCGCGTAAATCAGTGTGGTGCCCAGGTAGCCGCGCTCATGCTTTTCCGCATAGGCGCCGTTCGTATGCCACTGAAAGCCGCCCTTGACCAATTCATCCCTGATCTGCACAGCGGGACGCGCCTCTGTCAGGCCGTTACCTGAAGGACGACCGTTCTCGCCGTAACGTATGGCGCGCCGCAGCCCTGAAAGATAGTACAAAAACCGGGCGGCGATAAGCAACAGCGCGCCGCCGTTGTTCAGCATGAGCATCCGCCAGGTAATGTGGAAGGGAAGCTTAATATGAAAGGTGAGGCTGGTGATCAGCAGGGTCGGGGTAATGATGAATACGATGAAAGCCACGGGAGAGCGGAGCAGAAAACGGAGCAATTTTGATTCGTTGTGCATGCGTGTGTGTCCCTCGGAGTGGATTAGCCAATTGCAGTGTGTATTGTCATTGGCCATGTCAAGTAAAGCATAGTAGCAAATATCAGTCTGAATTGAAACTCAAAATTTGGAATGTTGCGCATGCTTCAGATGAGTTGAGGATGGTAAACTGCAAGGTCTTGCCTCTCCCGGTCCCTGTCAATACCGGCAGCGTTACAAAAAAACGCCGGCGCGATATCTGCGCCGGCGTGATTCCATTTAAAGCGGGAGAGGGGACTGTGCCCCTCTCCACGGTTGGAGGTGATTAGTAGCTGAGCGGACGGAGAATCGACCTGCTCGGATCATGCTGGCCACCATAGGTGCTGGTGCCGGCATGGTCGGTACAGGCGCCCCATGAGCCAAGGATGCCGTTGTCGCCTTGGGGCAGGGCCAGTGCGCTTACATTTGCACCGGAATTCAAAGCCTTGGTCGGAGCCGGGTTCGGTCTGGGAGCGCCAGCAAGATCGCCAGGCATAGCCCTGGTGCTGGCGCCGTTCAGGGTGTAACAGCCCTGCTTGTTGGCGCTGGTAAGTGCTTTAACGGTCCACTGGGCTGTGCTGTCGCCGCCGTTGTAGCGGAAGTTGCCGAGACCAGGCATGAAGCGGTACGGCTTGCGATCTACCGTAACGGTGGCATTGGCAATGAGTGCGTTCTTGCCGCCGCTGTAGGCCTTGTAGGAGGCATTGCCGGCATTGCCGTGGATGCCGCCGAACGGATTGCCGCTTGTGGAGCCGGCGCCCGCGTTGTGGCAGTTGAGGCACTTGATGCCGAAGATGTTGCCGCCGCCGGTTGGGGCATACTTACCTGCGGTTATTTCAGCCGTCATGTCGTCGGCATTACCCTCGGTCAGATTGTTTTCAAAAGGCACAAGGCGTGCCAAGCCTACCAGGCCGGCGCTGTTGTATGTCGCACTGTTACAGTGGTCATCTGAACCGTTGGCGTTATTGTGTGATGAGGTAGCAGAATAATACCTGCCAGCTGTGGTGTCGCCGTAAGAAGCTACAGTGTGGCAGAGATAGCAGACAAGTCCATCCTTCTCAAAGGTATCGTCGCTTTGTGCGTTACGCAACAGGTACTCGTTGTTGGAGCCATGAGCACCTATAACGACGGTGGTGGGGGTGCCGTCAGCCTTCTTGGCTGACCCAGCCGTGAACTGGCCGACGGTGTGGCAGTCGGCGCAATGGATGGTGGCGTTATCGGCCAGTGCAGCGCCGTCAACCGTGGTGTAGGTGGCTGTGAACAGGTTGAGGTCCTTAATGCTGCCGACGATGGATTTTACGCCTTTGATCGGGTCGGCAAGGTTATTCTGGGTGAAGCCGGCGTTGACAGAAGAAATCTGGCTGAATATGGCTGTTTGGCCAACCAGGGTAGAAGCGGTGTACTTCTTGCCGCGAACCGCGTGGTGCGAGGTGTTGCCGGTGTCGAACTGCTCGTAAACGCCGACAACGGCAGGACGCAGCACCTGGTCATAACCGTTGGAGATGGTGTCGCCGAACGGGTTGAGAGCGGTACGCGGTACGGAAACGGCTGGCAGTGCGGCAAGAGTTGCAACGGCAGTCACCGCGCCCGCGTTGTTATGGCACGAGAAGCAGAACTGATCCATCAAGGTGTAATCGGGAGCAGACGGCTGCCATGCATAGTAGCTGGCGGTACTGACTGTAGCGGCAACGGCCTTTGTTTGATTCCCGGTGAGCCCATCATTACCGTTACGCAGATAGATCTTGTCGTCTTTCATGTGGAAATTTTCGTCCACGACAAGATTTGAACCACTAGCAGATACCGTGCCTTCCATGTGGCAGACGACGCAGTCTGTAGCTCGAGGAGTACGGCCGGATACGTGGTGCGAACGTTTTGCAAATTCGCCAGTGATCGCACGAACGCCGTCGTTGTCGTTGACCAGGCCCTGATGTTGCGGGGCGGCAATCGAATGGCAGTCAACGCAGTCTTTCGTTGCGAGTATCGTTTCTACGGAAATGACACCGTGGATGCTGCCTGTACCGTTTGCAGTGTGGCAGTTGGCGCAGTTGGCGTGGAAGTTGGCAGCGCCTTTGGCCCACAGAGCATCAGGCTGCCCATAGGCACCTTTGTGGCAGGTCTGGCACATGGTGGTTACATTGCCATTTGCGGCAGTGGCGGTGATGTGGAAAGGATCGGGATAGGGGAGAGGACCTACGCCGTTGTGCTGCGAACCGCCGCCATGGCAACCCTCGCAACCAGGTGAATGTGCTGAACCAACCTTCGGATTATGCCCTGACTGAGCATATTCTTGCACGATGAGTGACCCGGCTTGGGGATCAATTGTCGTTGAGTGACAGACGATACATACGCCTTCGTCGGCGACCTTTGCTACCCCCCCGGGGGTTCCCTCTTTGCTGGACGAACCGCAACCATTCAACAGTGCGGCAAGCGAGAGAGCACTTAACAGCATTAAACTCAGCTTCTTGATACCCATAGTTTTTTCTCCTTTGTTAGAATGACCGGTCATTTTTAATAGGTTCCCGGCAAGTGGCATTTCAAGCACATTTTTGCATTTGTTCTGCTTTTAATATTTCCCGCCTTCCAACTGCGGGGATGGGGACTGTTATTGGTGCCGCTTCGGTGGCACGTTAAGCACTTATCGCCGTCAGGGTGGCAGGTCTGGCATGACTGCAGGTTCCTGCGCGCTTCGGCGGCGTGTGCTCTCGGTGAATTAGGATCGGAGCTCATCAAATGTGATGCCATGCCCGTGGAATGCAGATTTTTGGGGAAGCGGCTATGGCAAGCGTTGCAGAATGCCACGGCGTCATGGCAGCGATAACACTGCTGCGGGTTGCTCTCCGCCTTGATCGGGTGAATGGCAATAAAGTCACTGCGATGGCTTTTTGGTGTGTAATCGCGCTTGAAGGTGTCCCTTGCCAGATCAACACCGGAACCACCGCCCTGGTGGCAATCAAGGCACCACTTCTGCTCATGGCACTGACTGCAATTGTTGCCGGCCTTGCCGGCCAGGATCCTGTGGCCGCGGACGAAATCCGCATCATGGTTGACTGCAACGCCTTCAGACTTATGGCAGGAGTTGCACTCCCTGATCGCCATGTCTTTATATTCGGCATGATCGGTCTTCTTTTCGGCATAGGACTTCTGCTGGAGGCAGATAAGTCCAAGACCAAAAATTGCAAAAACAAGAGCTACTTTTTTCATCCTTGCCTCCTTTCCTAGAAGTCGTACTTGAATACTACGCGGCCAGCCCAGTCATTCGAGTATTGCTGGTTGACGTTATCCTCGACACGGATGGCTGCGGTCATGTTTTTGGCAAGCTGGTACTTGCCGCCCAGCCAGTATTTGCGGGCCGTATCCCTGCCGGTTGAACGGTCGCGCTCGTACAAGTCGTAATGGACCCCGCCAGAGAGCTCAAGGGGCTTGATGGGGGTATAGATTGCTTCAATGGCGCCGCCATTCAGCGTGACGCCGTTACCGGTTTGAAAATCGTAGTTGCCAATAAGCTGCAACTTTTCGATTGGGCGGATTCTGGCACCAACCTCGTACGCATCGATATCTCCGCCGTCTTCAAAGATCGATCTGGTGTAACCGACATTGACGCCGATCCTGTCGTTAATCGTATAGTCGACGCGGAGCAGGGCCTCTTGATAACGGTCAACGGCAAACACGGAATAGATGGATGAGTTATCAAAGATAGGGTAGCTCTGGTACCACTCGCCGGTCAGCACAAGGTCGGAATTCGGGTAATACTTGACACCGGCCAACACTTCACTGAACGTCTCGCTCGTCATATCGAAGCGGGCATTGGAGTAGAGTTTCAGAGAGTTGAACAGGTATTGCTTGAAGGTGCCACCGAGCTGATCGCGGGCAATACCATCCCTGTCCAACTTCATGAAGTAGCTCAACTCGGCGTCGGTGCTTTTGAAGCCGTTCAAATATGCAGCGGCACCCCAGACATAATCATGGCTGTTGGACGCTTCGCCATCCAGATTGAAGATAACGTTACGACCGCCCATGACGGAGAAGCCGACCGGCCCGACATTCTTCAGGTCGATCTTGCCACCATCGACAAGAGCAGTGCCGGCCGCATAGTTCACAAACTGGCGGCCGAGTCGTACGTCAACCTTGTTGTACAGGTTGCTGTAATCGGCATACAAGTAATAGAGCCTTCCATTCAGGCCCTCGCCATTCCTGACATCCTGGGTTAATCGCCCGTAACCTGTAAGTGACAGTTTGCCAGCCGTGTCGATCTTTGTGATCGACAGATTAAGGGATTCTCCAAACTCGGCCTGCTTATTGCCCGTCAGGTAATCGGTAAACCATTGAAACTGGGTGGAGCTGCTGCCATGCACTTCTGCCGACCAGGCTACTGCAGAAGGCAGTAAAAGCGCCATGCCGGCCAAAAGACAGATAAATCGTTTTAATGCCATCTAGAAACCTCCTTTCGTAGTAATCACACTCAATTCTTTTTCAATCCCTGCAATAACACCTCCTCTCGGTTTATTAGTGATAGACAGATTCCAATACATTCGCTGTCCCTGTTCTGCTTTTCGTCAAATAACATGCCCGCACCGGTGATATGGCGGAGCGGTGCGGCGTTGTGTTGGTTACGTGACCGGCACTATCATGTGTGGTCGTATCCTTGCAACCCCGGCCGTAGCAGGGTTAGCGGCGGATTCTTCATCCGTTTCCCCGCAGTATACAAGGAACTCCCAAGATAGAAGTCAACTAACATATGCACAGAGTTTGCCAAGATTGAACGATGGTAAATGATGCCGTCAATTCAAGCGGACCGTGTTTATTATGTAAATCTCATTGAGCTTAATGTGTATACATAGTCGGTGGCAAAATTACAAGAATCATTTAAGGTAACCGACATTGACAAACTGAACCTTGTTCACTATAGTCATAAGGGAAAGCGGTATTACAAAGAAGGAGATCAACGGAATGCCTATCTACGAGTATCATTGTTCAGCCTGCGACCATCAATTCGAATTGCGCCAGAAATTTTCCGACCCGCCCGCCAGCGATTGCCCACAATGCGGCGGAAAGGTAGCAAAGATGATATCGAACACCGCTTTCAGCCTGAAAGGGGATGGCTGGTTCAAAACAGGCTATTGTCCCAAGACCGAGGCGCCCAAGCCTGCAGCTTGCGCCGGAGGCGGATGCTGCGCGGGCTGATGTGTCTGACCGCCTGTCAACCAATGGAATCACGAACCTCCGAGGTAGCAACCCCTCGGAGGTTTTTTTATTCCGGAATAAACCATTCTTTACAAAGCAGGCGCCAAAACGGTATGATGCTCCGAATTTACGTATGAAGAGGGAGGCTCACTCACGTGGCAAAGATCATTGATGGCAAGGCAATCGCCGCCAAGATTCGCATCGAGATAGCGGAAGGTGTTGCGGTACTGAAACAACGTGGGATCACCCCTGGTCTTGCGGTGGTTCTGGTGGGAGACGATCCGGCCAGCCGCGTCTATGTCAGCATGAAGGAAAAGGCGTGTGCCGAGGCGGGTATCTATTCCGACGAGCATAAGCTGCCGGTCGAGACCAGCGAGGCAGAACTGCTGGCATTGGTGGACAGGCTCAACAACGACCCGGCTATCCACGGCATCCTGGTGCAGTTGCCCCTGCCGCCCCAGATAGATACCGATAAGGTGTTGGAAGCAATTTCACCCGAGAAGGACGCGGACGGTTTTCACCCCTACAATGTGGGGCGCCTGTCGGTGGGTAAGCCCCTTTTCCAGCCCTGCACCCCCTATGGCGTGATGGTGATGCTCAAGGAGGAAGGGGTGGATCTGGCAGGCAAGGAAGTGGTGGTGATCGGCCGTTCCAACATCGTCGGCAAGCCGGTTGCCATGATGTGCCTGGCGCAACATGCCACCGTGACGGTCTGCCACTCGCGGACACGCAATCTGGCCGAGGTCGTTCGGCGGGCGGATGTGGTCATTGCCGCCGTGGGCCGGCCGGAGATGGTAAAGGGCGACTGGATCAAGCAGGGCGCCGTGGTTATCGACGTGGGGGTCAACCGTGTCGGTGACAAGAAACTGGTGGGTGATGTCGATTTTGCCGCCGCCAGCCAGCGGGCCGCGGCCATTACCCCTGTTCCGGGCGGGGTAGGCCCCATGACCATCACCATGCTGTTGTACAATACGCTGGAATCGGCCAAGAGGTTTGCGGGGGTTTCATGATCGTTTCCACTCAGAAGCCGTTTGAGGCGATTCTTGCTGCCCTTGAAGGGGGCAGCCGGGTTTTTATTGTCGGCTGCGCCAAATGCGCCACGGTCTGCAAGGCAGGTGGCGAGGAAGAGGTCTTCCGTATGCAGGAGGCCTTGACGGCGGCTGACAAGGAGGTGACCGGCACCATCGTCATCGACGAAACCTGCCATATGCTGCGTACGGCCCGGGACCTGCGCTCCCGCAAGGAGCAGGTGGCCGATTCCGATTTCCTGCTGGTGCTCTCCTGCGGCGCCGGCATTCAGTCCGTGGCCGAGGCATCGGAGAAAAAGGTCGTGGCGGGCACTGATTCCCGATTTCTCGGGAATATTCGACGCTTCGGCCAGTTCGAACAACGCTGCTCCCTGTGTGGTGACTGCCGCCTCAATGATACGGCAGGCGTCTGCCCGGTAACGGTCTGTGCCAAGGGGCTCCTGAACGGACCGTGCGGCGGCATGGAGGACGGCGCCTGTGAGGTTGACCGCGCTAACCGCTGTGCCTGGGTCACCATCTATGAACGGTTGGAACATCAGGGGAGGGTGGAATGCCTTGACGCAATCACCCCGGCCCGCAATTTCGCCCATAAACGCCATCCCAACAGTCTCATCCTGGAGAAATAGCCAGTGCCTTCCCATCTTGCCCGCACCCTGGGTGCCGATAAATTCGTGATCACCGCCGAGGTAGCCCCGCCCAAAGGGTGCGATGTTTCCTCGTTTATGCGGGATGCTACCTCTGTGGCCCCGTTCGTGGATGCCGTCAATGTCACCGACAATCAGGGTGCCAACATGCGTATGACGCCACTGGTGGCGGCCGGGATGCTTGTTCGGGAGGGGATCGAGCCGATCCTGCAACTGACCTGTCGCGATCGCAACCGTTTGGCCTTGCAAAGTGACCTGCTCGGGGCGGCGGCCTTGGGTATTCGTAACATACTGGCCCTGACCGGCGATGATATCGGTTGTGGAGACCATCCCCAGGGGCGTGCGGTTTTTGACCTGGATTCAGTACTGCTGCTCCAGGCCATTGAAGCCCTGAACCGGGGAACGGATATGAACGGCGCTTCCTTGGCCGGACCCACCGGTTTTTTTGTCGGCGCCGCAGCGGCGCCCGAGGTTGAGCCGTTTGTTGCCACCCGTCCGAAGCTGGTCAGAAAAGCGCTGGCAGGTGCGCGGTTTTTCCAGACCCAGGCGGTGTTTGATCCGCAACGGCTGGCCCTGTTTTGCGACGCGGTGCGACCTTCGGGAGTACGGGTGATTGCCGGCGTCCTGGTCATCAAATCGGCCCGGATGGCGGAGTTTATCAACAGCCACATCCCTGGCCTCAAGGTGCCCCAGGTGGTCATCGAACGCCTGAAGGGCGCTGCCGATCCCGCTGCCGAGGGAGTGAGGATCGCCTCTGAACTGGCCGTGCAGTGCCGCGACATATGCAGCGGGGTCCACATCATGGCCATGGGACGTGACGAGGTCGTGCCGGAGATCGTTGCGGCGGTCCGAAATTGATTTGAATCAAAAACATCTCACACGGAGGCACAAAGGCACGAAGAAAATCAAGATCGGTCTTTAGTAAGTTACAAATTATTTTCTGCGCTTTTCAGGCGGAAAATAATTTGGCTAACGCACTATCCTGTTTATTAGGGTTAGGATAAAACCACAAAATGATTTTTGTTTTTGACTCCTTGGTGCCTTTGTGTCTTTGTGTGAAATTCGTTTTAGATTATGTGTTCATGACTTCTTGAATCGAGGTGCAGGTATATGAAGGTCAAAAAGGCCGTTTTTCCGGTTGCCGGGCTTGGCACCCGCTTTCTTCCGGCCACCAAGTCATCCCCCAAGGAGATGCTTCCGCTCATTGACAAGCCGCTGGTGCAGTATGTGGTGGAGGAGGCAGTCGCCTCGGGTATCGAGCAGATCCTGTTTGTCACCGGGCGCGGCAAGCGGGCCATCGAGGACCATTTCGATATCTCCATCGAGTTGGAGACGCACCTGGAGGAAAAAGGGAAAAAGAAGACCCTTCAGGCAGTACGTGATATCGCTGACATGGTGGATATCTTCTATACCCGTCAGAAAAAGGCGTTGGGACTGGGGCATGCCATCCTGTGCGCCAAGGATTTTATCGGCAACGAACCCTTTGCCGTGTTGCTGGGTGATGACATCATTGATAGCGAGCAGCCGTGTCTGCGGCAGCTTCTGGACACATTCGATACCTACCAGGGGTCTGTACTTGCATTGGAAAAGGTCCCCATGGAGAATATCTCCTCCTATGGTTGTGTCCGTGCCAATGCCCTTTCCGAAAGGGTTTACGAGGTGCTGGACATGGTGGAGAAGCCAAAGCGCGAAGATGCTCCATCGGACATGGCCATTATCGGCCGGTATGTCCTGACGCCGCGCATCTTCGGGATTCTCGAACAACAGGAACCGGGTCTGGGGGGCGAGATCCAACTGACCGACGCCATCCTCAAGCTGTCCAAAGAGGAGAAGGTCTACGGTTGTCTGTTCGAGGGGCTGCGTCACGACTGCGGCGATAAGCTGGGATTCCTCAAGGCCACGGTGGATATGGCCCTGAAACGCAAGGAGTTCAAGCAGGAGTTCGAGGCATATCTGCGGCAACGGCTGGGATGAAGCGGTTTCGTAGGGGCAACCCCGTGTGGTTGCCCTGCTGGTCACGGCAAGACTGTTGTGCGTAGCAATAAGGGCGGCCACATGGGGCCGCCCCTACATAAAAGACGTCGTTATGATGAAAAAAGGCGAACCCGCCACAGGGTTCGCCTTTTGTTTTGATATACCACTCTACTTACTTCGGCTCCTCCGGCAACAACGGCGAGGTATCGCGTTTTGGCGCCCACCCTCTCCAGACGTAGGCCGGATCGATCATGGGATCATAGTAACCGGGCTGGGGAACGAGGAAAAAAACCGTCTCGGCCATGCCGATAAAACCCCGGTAGAGCGTCATGCCGATCCCTTTGATCGGACCGACCAGGTATCCGGTGCCTCCCATCTCCCGCACCGTCAGAACGGTCTGCTTGGGAAGCTCGACAACGCAGGTAGCGACATTGGCTACGCCGCGCGTGAGTTTGACCGCCATCTTTTCAGCGATCATTTCGGGCTGCTGGTCGGCATGTGCCGCAACCGTCAGCACCAACATGATAGCGAGCAACAAAACCATGGAGAGCGGCAGGGTCGTTTTCATGGCATCTCCTTCAAGGCAATTAATTACACCGTTTCAGTCTCTTATCACAAAGAACCGCCGCATGCAAGTCCGGCGCTCAGTCGCACCTGAATCCGTGACGCCGGGCTTAGGCATTCCAAGCGAGAGGAACCGGGAAGGCGTTACGGACTCAGGTCGAATAAAGTCGGCTCTTGCGGCAGGAACGGCTCGAAGCGTTTCTTCAGGTGGCGGAGCTTTTCGATGTAGTAGGCGGTGTTGACGTCCGAATGCGCCGGATCGAAGGCGCTTGCCGGACGGCACTGTTCGTAGGCAACGGCATCCTTGCCGGAGCCGCTGATATAGTAGCTGATCTGGTCGCCGGCACGGTAGGTTTGTTCAGCCGCCAGGGCGATCTCAAAGGCTGCCGAGGGGTTGCGTTTCCCGGCCCGCAGTTTTTCCCGGTAAGTTGCCGGCGATTCAGCGAGGGTCTCGGTCCTGGTAACCCAGTCAATATCGAAATCACGGGCAACCAAGCGAGCCACACAACGTTCAAAGTACCTCTCAATTCCCGCGCCTCCAGCCGTCAGCAGCATGGAGATCGCCTCTCGCATGAACTCCCTCAGATAGCGCTCCATCCCCCGCGAACGGAGACCGCTTCCCCGGATGACGATCTCGCCGTCATACCCGAGAAGCGCATAGTTCTTGGTCTTATAGGCAAACATGGCGTGGTACCTGCCGTCCATCTCCACCTCGATCCCCGGCGGCAATGCCTCCGATACGCGCCGTACCACATCCTGCTCTGCAGCTTCATCCACACACCCTGCCGGCGGCCGGAAATAGATACCGTCCGTGTCCACCTCGATCGGTTCGGCGCCTACCCCGCGCAACTGCTCCATCATGGATTTGATGGTGACCCTGCCAAGCCGCGTTACCTCTGCGGCGGCCGCCGGGTCGGAAAAGTTGTGCAGCGGTGCGCCCAGATAGCCGAAAAACGAGTTGATCAGCACCTTGAAGACCTGCTGGAGCGCCTCGTAATAGAGCCGCTGTTGTTCGTCGCCGCTCGCTCGCGCCGCGCCCTTGGCCTCCAGGCGGAAGCGACGCAACTCGGCCAGCATGGGGAGGAACAGGCCCAAGGAATCCCTGGCCGGGCCGAGGCGATAGGTCAGCATGATGGAGGGGTAGAGCGAGGCCACGTCACAATGCACAATCGGTCCGCAAACCCCGGCCCGGAGCAGTTCGGTGTACCCTCCCTCAAACGGCTCGGCCTCGGCGGTACGGGCTGGGATGGCATGCCCGCGGTGCAGGTATTCCCGCAGGAACAGTGCGTTGATGCGGGTGGCGTTCCCCCGCAGCGGGCAGTTCTGGAAGGAGTAGGGGAACAGGCGCGTCTGCAGGAACCAGGGATAGGCCAGGATGCGGAAGAGCGCCTCGGTTTCGGCGATATCATCCAGATTGTACCGGTAGAGCAGTTCCGGGTCGAGCCGGAACTGCTCGGAGATGGCGTTGCCGTCCAGGTAGACGCGATCGGGTGCGGCTACCCCGAAGTGGCGGGCCACCTGTTTGAGTCCGTGGCTCTCCAGGCTGCGCTGGCTGAGGTCGTAATGCTGCACCAGGAAATAGGTGTCGATGATGTGTCGGCCGTACACGTCCCAGCGGGGATAGTCGATAAGCCGTTCCGCCAGATTCCAGCGCGAACTGGGGGTAATGTGGGGCACGGCCCCGTTGCGCCCCCAGGTAAGGCTGATGCCGTGCAGCCTGGCCCGCTTCCCGATGTATTCCAGGTCAAAGCGGAAGATGTTGTGGCCGACGATCACGTCGGGGTCAGATGTGTGAATGGCGTTGTTCAGCGCCAGCAGCAGTTCCGGTTCCGAAAGCCGGTCGCCCCGGAGTACCGTCCGCTCACCGTGGGAGTCGGAGAATGCGATGGAGATGATGCGGTCCTCGGGCCGGTCCGGATTGGAGAAGGTGTACCCTTCGGCGCAGAAGGTTTCGATGTCGAGGGTCAGACAGCGCAGGTCCTGAAATTCCATCCCCTTGAAGAGCGTTGTGCCGGTGGCGAGTAGGTACTGGTGGGAAAGGTCGGAGATGAACAGGTAGGGAGCCTCGGCCGTGCCGGGCCCGAGTCCGGTTTTGGCGACCAGAAAATCCCGTGCGGTCAGGCAGTCGGACCAGGAGTCGAAACGGAGCTGGTAGCGGAAGAAATCCGCACCCTGCAACTGCCGTACGGAGCAGGGGGCACGGCATCCGGTCAGCAGGGCGGGATCGCTGACCAGGATAAAGGGCTGGAATGGCTCGTCGTGAAAATGCACCCCCTGTTCCGTCCTGAAGAAGAGCCGCACAAACCGGCCGGCCGGTTCCACGGCAACGATGCCGGACCGCTGGTCGTGCCCGAAAAGTTCCGGGATCTGTTCGAGGTCGTGTGGCTGCATGGCAATGTTCCCGGTTCAGGGAGGTTGGGGTACAAAAAAGGCGCGGTCCGAAGACCGCGCCCGTATCATGGTCCTACTTGCCGTGCTTGGCCAGGTAGGTGGCGACGCCCTCGGCGGTCGGTTTCATGGCCTCGTCGCCTTCGTTCCAGTTGGCGGGGCAGACCTGGTCGCCATGGGTCTCGACAAACTGGAGCGCATCCACCATGCGCAGCGCCTCGTTGACGTTGCGGCCCAACGGCAGGTCGTTGATCACCGCGTGGCGGATGACCCCTTTGGTGTCGATCAGGAACAGGCCGCGCAGGGCAACGGCCTCGTTGAAGAGGATGCCGTATTCCCTGGCGATGTTCTTGTTCAGGTCGGAAACCAGCGTGTACTGGATGTCGCCGATGCCGCCGTCTTCGAGCGGTGTCTTTTTCCAGGCCAGGTGGGTGAACTTGGAATCAACGGAAACGCCGATCACCTCGGTGTTGCGCTTTTTGAACTCGTCCAGCTTCTTGTTGAACGCCAGGATCTCGGACGGGCAGACAAAGGTGAAGTCCAACGGATAGAAAAAGAGGACAACGTTTTTGCCACGCAAAGCGGACAGGGTGATCTGACCGAAGGTATTGTCGGGCAGAACCGCATCGGCAGTAAAATCAGGGGCTTCCTTGGTAACGAGGGTGGGTGTACACATGTGAATTCTCTCCTTTAAGTAAAGTTAAAGTTAATGGTTAACCTAATACCAGCCAATGCAGGTGTTGTCAATAGGATAAAAATACTCTTTTAGTCCTTTTATAGGTAGGGGGCAAAGAGGCGGGCGAAGTTGTCCCTGAGCTTGATCGCCATGCTGCGCTGTCTCAGCGCGTCCAGGGTCAACTCGTGTGATGCGTCCAGGGCCTTTTCAAAATGATCCCGCATGGCGGCGGCAAAGGCGCTGTCAAGGATGCTCAGGTCAAGCTCGAAGTTGAGTCTCAGGCTGCGGGCGTCCAGGTTGGCCGACCCGATCAGGGTCCAGATGTCGTCAACCATGAAGAGCTTGGTGTGTACGAAGGGGGGCGGTTGGTAGAAGACCCTGATGCCGTTGCTGAGCAGCTCTCCCAACTGCGCCCGCCCGGCCCAGTGAACAATGGGGAGGTTGTTCCTGCCCGGAAGCACGATGCACACGTCCACCCCCCGCAACGCCGCGGTGATCAGGGCTGCTGTCATCGGCCGGTCGGGGATGAAATAGGGGGTCATGATCAGGACCGATTCTCCCGCGCAGGACAGGGCCCCCATGATGATCTGCTCCAGCTTCCTGAATTCCCGGTCCGGGCCGTCGCTGATGCAGCGCGCAAAGGCGGTTCCCCGCCCTTCTGCCGCCGGGAAATAGAGCGGGTTGTCCAGGCGTTCGCCGGTTACGAAATGCCAGTCTTCCAGGAAGGCCCGTTGCAGGTCGCCGACCACCGGACCTTGCACGCGGAAATGCATGTCGTGGATCGCGGTTGTCGCCGGGTTGCGAAGCGCCTGGTGGCGGCTGCGGATATTCATCCCGCCGGTGAACGCCTCACGGCCATCGATGATCAACAGCTTGCGGTGATTGCGCAGGTTGATGTAGGCGCCGTGACGCAGGGGGAGAAATCGCTCCACTCGTACCCGTGACCCGGCCAGCGCCTTTCTGGCGGAGATACGGCTGTACTTTTCCCCCAGTGCATCGATGATCACCCGCACCTTGACGCCCCGCGCCTCGGCAGCTTTCAGGCCCGAAACGAATTCAGCCCCGATGCCGTCGGCATCGAAGATGTAACTGCTCAGGTGGATGCTCTCCCGCGCCTGCCGCATGGCCTCAAGCATGGCCGGATAGGCGGCCTCGCCGTCGATCAGCGGATTGATGCTGTTTCCCGCCCGCAGTCTGGATTTAACCACCCTGTCCGCAAGGATTCGCAGATCACGCAGATGAAAGGCCGTTTGAGGAAGCAGTAGGGGCTCTTCATCCTGCTCGTCGCTGGGGTAGATCTCCGCGCCGCTGATGCGGCGGCCGCTCTCGCTCCAACTCCGCGCCCGGCGGGAGATGCGATTGATGCCGAGGCACCAGTACAGGAATGGGCCGAGGAGCGGCAGCGTCAGGTTCAGGCTCATCCACCCCAGCGCCGCGCGTGAATCCCGTTTGTGGAGCAGGGCGTGGCCGGCGGCCGTTATGGAGACCGCTGCGGTGCATGCCGCCAGGATGGCGATCAGGACATGGTCCACGATCCTAGTCCAGGTCGATCAGGATATCGTCGCCGTCGATGCGGACCGGAAATATGGTGAGGGTGAAGTCGGGGTGATCGCTGCACGCGCCGTCGCTCAGGTTGAAGCGGTAGCCGTGGCGCGGGCAGGAGATGGTCCCATCCTTGACAACGGCGGCGTTGAGTGGGCTTCCTTGGTGGGGGCATTCATTTTCGCACGCATGGATTGTTCCCTTGATGTTTATGAGCAGGATCTCACGCCCGGCTACGGAAACCACCTTTTTACCGAAGTTGGGGACTTCGCCGATCTTTGCCACTGCTGTCATCTGGCTCACCTCCCGGATAGAATTTTTACCACCCTACCTGAAACCGGTCCGCTTCGTCAAACCTCTCATGCCTATTTTAGAAACATGATGCACATTTTTTGCGCAGACTTACCGCAGACACAAGGGCGTCACAAAGCGGTAATCAAGCCGCAACAGCTGTAACCTATCGATATATATAATAAATAAAATATGGCACGCTCCGTGCTAAAAGCGTTTACGCAAAGAGGTTTAACGCCTCATACATAGTTGGTAATCCAACATACATTCTACTCTACAGAACGTGCAATGATGAAACCAAAGGTGTTTTCGTTCCATCACTGTTCAAAATCAACGATGAAAAGGAGAGGAAAGATGAAACTTGGAAGAATTTTGGCAGCGGCAAGTTTGGTAGTGGCAATGGCCTGTGGTTCGGCCCTGGCAACCCCCTCAACACAGATCTGGATTCCCTCCCCCGATGTCAAGGACTACAAGGCGTTTCACATCGACATCGACAACTACACCCGTTTTTCCAACAAAAACTATAACGGTATGAACCCCAATTATTACGATATCGGGTTGAGCGCCGGCGTGCTTCCGTTTGAAAACATCAAGCTCGAGGTGGGTGTTGACTATCTGACCACCGGATTCCAGCAGGATACCGCAGCCGACAATCACCCATTCTATGGCAACGTGAAACTGGGCACACCCGAAGATGCCTTTGGAATCAAGGGGCTGCCGGCCTTTGCAATCGGTGCGTACAACCTGGGCACCTACGACAAGCCGGAAGTCGGCCTCTCCACCCGCCAGAATATCGTCTACGGCCTGGTGGGCAAGACCTTCCCCGTGATCGGCCGCCTCTCCGCCGGTGGATATTATGGTTCGGCGCGTGCCTTGGCTACCCCCGGCAATCCGAGCGACACCAACAACAACAGCGGCGTCATGGCATCCTGGGACCGCACCATGACCGAGATCTCCGACAAGCTCTGGCTGGCAGCCGACTACATGAGCGGCAACAACGCCAACGGCGAAGTAAGTTTCGGCGCATCATGGGCCTTTTCAAAGCAGATTTCCGTCATCGCGGGTGTTGTCATATTCAATCCGTTCTACAAGACCTCTCCCGGTGACAACGGCATCAACCCCGGCGGCAAACCGGCCTTCACCACCCAGATCGACATCAGTCTTCCCTAGCTGTCCCTCCTTTAATCCGGGGGTGGCAAACCACCCCCGTCTTTTTCAAGGAGTGTTCATATTCAAGGTTTGCGCCGGGCGCGTAAACGCCCGGCACGAAGGAAAAGTCATGAAACTGGAAAAAAGCCTGATAGCAGTCATGATAGTCATTCTGGCGGCCCTGCTCACCGTCTCGGCGATGACATAGGGCAAAGATTCCGCCTCTGCCGCCACCCGAAACGTAACCCCTGTTTGATTCAACGGCAATAACGCCTGCGACAGGGTCCAGCCAAGCAACTATTCCCAAGGAAGGGTCAACGGTGCCCCATTCCGAACGAACTTTTCGGAAACAAGGAGAGCACCAATGGCAAACGAACAACCAACAACAAGAGGTACGTTGGGCCTGACCGGCCTGACAATGAACGCGATGGCGCTGATCGCCCCCGGCGCCTTCCTCTGGCTTACCTTCCAGATGCAATCCCTGTACGGCGCTCCCATGGCCGGCTGCGCCATGTGGTTCGGCATCCTCTTTGCCCTGTTGCTCTGTCTGGCAACGGCATACAGCTATGCCGAGCTTTCAAAGCTCTATCCCGGTCCCGGTTCCTCGTACCTGTACGCGGAGCAAGCGTTTCTCTCCAAAACCCACGCCTACAAGTTTGCCCGTGTCGCCAAGTTCGTTACCGGCTGGGCCAGCCACCTGTACTATTGGGTCTATCCCGGCGTCATGGTCGGCGTTACCGCGATCCTGTCCAGCTTCCTGATGAGTATATTCTTTCCCGACACCTTCAGCGGCACCTACAACAGCCCGCTCTTCATGTGGCTCTTCTGCATCGTCTTTGCCTTCGGTGTAGCCTACATCGCCTATCGCGGCGTCACCGGCACCACGGCGGTCAACGTGGTGATCAACATCATCCAGATATCGGCCCTGCTGGTCTTCTCCGTGATCGCCATCGGTTACCACTCCCAACATCCGCAAGGCTCCACTGCGTATCACCTCTCCAACGGCGTGGCCGTGAACTATCAGGTAGCGCAGGAGGTGGTGAAGGATGACAAGGGTGTTCCGCAACCAGTGCTGGTAGACGGTAAGCCGAGCCTGGACAAGGACGGCAAGCCGGTTTATCAGATGAAGGACTCGCAAGACAAAGACGGCAATCCGGTCCCGGCGGACAAGGACGGTAAGCCGGTCGCTGATCCCAAGCTGGCCGCACCCTTCACGATTGACTACAAAGACGGCGCTATCACCAAGGACGACAAGGGTAATCCAACGTTCAATTACCACGAGTCGGCAAGCTCCGTCGTTGCTCCCCACGGCTTCAACTTCATCTTTATCCAGGCGGCCATCGCCATCCTGATCCTGGTCGGATTCGAGTCAGTCACCGCCATGGCGGATGAGGCGAAGAATCCCAAGAAGGACGTTCCCCGGGCGGTGCTTCTGTCGCTCGTGATCCAGGGCGCGGTCTGCTACCTGATCGAGTATTTTGCAGCCAACTACATGCTGAACAACGGCTACACCATGACGATGGCAGGTGCCTCCGGCGCGCCGATCGGCGACATGATGTTGATCACCGGAACCTGGTTGTTCGGCAGCGCTGCTGCCGGCAAGGCCTTTATGCTGGTCCAGGCCTTCACCGTGTTCCTGGCCTTGATCGGCACGACCCTCTCCTGCCTCTCGACCGGCGCCCGCGTCACCTACGCCATGGGGCGCGACGAAGAGGTGTCGTCACATTTCGGCCTGCTGCACGGCAAGACCATGTCACCCCACAAGGCGATCTGGGCTCTGGCAGTGATCTCGGCCATCCTCGGTATCATCACGGTGACGGCCTATCTCGGAGGCACGACCCCTGCGGTGCTGGATAAGCACAACATCTGGTACAGCTTCGGCATCTTTGCTCCCGAGACCTACGCCAAGCTCCCCAACACACTGGTTGTCATGACGCTGGTCAGCAACTTCGGCACGTTCCTGCTCTACATGATTACCTGTTGGATCGCCATGGTGGCCTTCAAGGAGCACCATACCTTCAATGGCATCAAGCACGTGGTCATCCCGGTTCTGGGGCTTCTGGCAAACCTGGCCTGCATGCTCTTCTACCTGATCGGACCGTTTACCGTTGCCGGTATGAGCTGGAAGGAACCGTACCTCGCCTTGGGTGTCGTCGGTGTGTGGGGCATCTACGGTGCCATCTACTTCCTCAAGTCCAGTAAGGCCAAGGGCAAGGAAATATTGCTCAGCAGCAAGCCGGTATCGGCCTGAACAACAGCAACACCTTTCCATGGAAGCAAGCCGGGGCGGTTCCCTCGCGGGTGACCGCCCCGTTTTTCACACAGGCCTTTCAATTCGATAACAATGGTGTTAAAGAGTTTTTACTATGGAACTTACCTACGCTGAACTTTCATCACCCGGACCGGTCCGCGATCACAACGAGGATTACGTGGGCTTTTGGCAGCCCCAATCCCTGGATGAGAAGCGCAGCCGGGGCGCGGTCGCGGTGCTGGCCGATGGCGTGGGCGGACTGGATCGCGGCGAGGTTGCCAGCCGCATGGCGGTTGAGACGGCGTTGGCGACCTTTCGAGAAGCACCTGAAGAGGAGAGGACCCCGCAGCAGTTGATCTCCCAGATGTTCAGCGCGGCCAATCTGGCGGTGTACGACAAGGGGATGGAGAACCACGGCACGTCCCGCATGGCGACCACCCTGTGCATCGTCGTGCTGCGCAACGACGAGGTTGTGGTGGGCAATGTTGGGGATTCGCGCGTCTACCTGGTCCGCAAGGGCGAGATCAAGCAGCTCTCCACGGATCATTCCTACGTCGGCATGCAGCAGAAGTTCGGCCTTATCTCAGAACAGGACGCCAAGACCAGCGATCACCGCAACATCCTGACCCGCAGTGTTGGTCAGGAACCGGTGGTCCGGGTCGATGTGGAGAGTTCCACGGCGTTCAAGGGGGACCGGGTCGTTCTCTGTTCCGACGGCCTCTACGCCTATGTGGCCGACAGCGAGATCGCCGATATCGTGTCGCGCCTCTCCCCGGCCCAGGCGTGCCGCCAACTGGTGGCCCTGGCCGAACAGCGCGGCACCGACGATAACCTTTCCGTGCAGATCCTGCTCATCAACGAGGTGGAAAAGTTTTCCTATTACCGGGGCGTCCCCATGTACCACGAACAGACGACCCCCGCGTCCGGATACGAGCCCCAGCCGGGCAAGACGCTCGACAACCGTTTCTTCATCACCGAGACCATCAGCCGCAGCGGCATGGCGACCATCTTCAAGGCAACCGATCTGAAGACCAAGGAAACCGTGGCCGTGAAGGTGCCGTTCATGGAGTTCGAAAGCGATCCGGGCTTCTACTCGCGGTTCCAGCGCGAGGAAGAGATCGGCAACCGTCTCAATCACCCTTACATCCTGAGGTTCATTCCCGAGGAGGAAGGGGAAAACCGCAGCCGGCCTTACATCGTGACCGAGTATCTGCGTGGGTATACGCTGGCGCACCTCTTGAACAGCGTCCGCCCCCTCCCGGAGGCGGATGCGCTCAAGTTTGCCAGCCGCCTGTGCGAGGCGCTGGTGTACATGCATGAGCACGGCGTCATCCATCGCGACCTCAAGCCGCAGAACATCATGATCTGCTACGACGGCACCATACGGATCATGGACTTCGGTATCGCCAAATCCGAGGAGGGGAGGCGGATCACCTTCGCCGGTTTTTCTCCTGCGGTGGGCACGCCCGATTACATGGCCCCTGAACAGATCAAGGGGAAGCGGGGCGACGAACGGACCGACATCTACAGTCTTGGCGCCATGCTCTATGAGATGGTGGTCGGCAAAACGCCCTTTGAGGGCGAAAATCTTTTCGTTGTCATGAATGCCCGCGTCACCGGGGACCCGGTGGCCCCGCGCAAGCGCAATCCGAACGTCACGCCGCAGGTCGAGGAGATCATCCTGCATGCCATGGAACGCGATCCGGGTAAACGCTATCCGACTGCAAAGGCGATGAAGGCGGAACTGGACGATCCGGGCACGGTGCACGTGACCGGCCGCTGCGACAGGCTTCAGGCACCCTCGGAGTTGACGAGCGGAGGAAGCAAGGTGCGCTGGATAGTGCTGGGGGTTATGATCGCGGTTGTCATCCTCGGTCTGCTGGTCTGGCTGATTATCAAACGCGGTCCGGCACATTAATTGCTTTTTCCTCCTCAGAAGTTGAAACCTTACCACCCCTAACCCCTCCTAAAATAGGAGGGGAACTTTAAGCTCCCCTCCTTACAAAGGAGGACCCAAGGGCCTAAAGGGTTGGGGGTGGTTGGGTTTATAAGTGAATAAGCAGCAGAAAGGTGCAGGATGACATTATTGGCATGGGTGATCTTTATTGCGGCAGCAATCCTTGAGGTTGGCGGTGATGCCATTATCAGGCGCGGGTTGCGTGGCAGCATCGTCTGGTTCATCGTCCTCGGATTCGTGGCCTTGGGATGCTACGGCGTTGTGGTAAACACGGTCAAATGGGACTTCTCGCGGTTGCTGGGTGTCTACGTTGCCGTCTTTGCCGTGGTGAGCGTGTTGACCGGCCGTTTTGTCTTCAAGGAAACGATCCCCCCCACAACCTGGATCGGCCTCGCCATTATCGTAGTCGGCGGTGCGGTGATCCAGGCGGGGCACGGTTAGCTCCGATGTATTAACCTAAATATGGGCACAAAACAGTGCCCCCACGTATATGCGTACCGCAGGCAAAGGCGCCACTTCATCGCAGGGTGAAGAGCGCCTTTTTCTATACTGACTACAAACGAAGAGGAAGGAGAGAATACAATGAAAGGCATTCTCAGGAAACATGTAAGCCTCATCTGCGTCTTGTTGATGGTACTGGGGTTTGCCACCGTTGTCTTCTCGGCGGACCCACCGGTGCAGAAACCGGCTCAAACGGTATCTGGGCCGGTTTCAGCCCCATCTCAAACAGTTGCCCCCGTCGTCGTACCTGTTACATCGCGGCTCAAGCCTGATCCCTCCGGCGCCACCACCGGCGGTGCGGCGGATGTCGTCGGGGCATCGGTCAATGGGCCGACTGCGGACGACATGCAAAAAATGGCGACCAACGAGCCGCTGGCCCTGAAATTGGCCGATGTCATCGGTCACAACAGGGTTGCCCTTAATTTTATCTGGACCCTGGTCTGCGGTTTTCTCGTCTTTTTCATGCAGGCAGGTTTTGCCATGGTGGAGACCGGTTTTACGCGAGCCAAGAATGCCGCCCATACCATGGCCATGAACCTCATGATCTTTGTCTTCGGGGTGCTCGGGTACTGGATCATGGGCTTTGCCCTCCAGATGGGCGGCGTCGGGGCAGTACCCCTTGCCGGCGGCACGGGACTGTTGAATGGCGAGGTGGTGATGCACCTCTTTGGCAAGGAGTTCGGCCTTTTCGGTACCAAGGGATTTTTCCTGTCAGGCGTGGGCTATGACGCCTCGATCATCACGCTGTTCCTGTTCCAGGTGGTTTTCATGGATACGGCAGCCACCATACCGACGGGTGCCATGGCTGAACGCTGGACCTTCAAGTCATTCGTCATTTACGGGTTTTTTATCTCTATGATCACCTATCCGCTCTATGCGAACTGGGTGTGGGGCGGCGGCTGGCTTGCGCAGCTCGGCAAGAACTTTGGCTTGGGCCATGGTGTCGTCGATTTCGCCGGCTCGTCCGTGGTTCACATGGTCGGGGGCGTTTCGGCTTTGGCGGGCGCAATGGTTCTCGGTCCGCGAATCGGGAAATACAAAAAAGACGGCACGCCCAACGCCATACCGGGACATCATATCCCCATGGCCATTGTGGGCTGCCTGGTGCTCTTCTTTGGCTGGTTCGGCTTCAATCCGGGCTCGACCCTTGCCGGCACTGATCTGAGAATCGGGGTGATAGCGGTGAATACCATGCTGGCATCCGTGGCGGGTTCATTCTCGGCAATGGTCTATATGTGGACCTTTTACGGCAAGCCGGATCTCTCCATGTGTGCCAACGGTCTCCTGGCCGGGCTTGTGGCCATAACAGCGCCGTGCGCATTCGTGAATACGGTCGGGGCCGTCGCGATCGGACTTGTGGCCGGGGTGCTCTGTTGCATAAGCGTTTTCTTTGTTGAACGTAAACTGAAGGTGGATGATCCGGTGGGGGCAGTGTCGGTCCACGGTGTATGCGGCGCTTGGGGGCTTATCGGACTCGGGCTTTTTGCGGATGGCACCTATGGTGACGGCCTGAACAACGTTGCGGGCACGGTGAAAGGGCTGTTTTACGGCGGCGCTTCACAGCTTCTGGCGGAGGTTATCGGCGTTGTCGTAAACTTCGTTTTTGTGTTCTGCCTGATGTACGCCTTCTTCAAGCTGCTGAACAAGGTTGTGCCGCTCAGGGTGCCTGCCGAGGTCGAACTGGAAGGCCTGGACCGCTATGAAGTTGGGGTTGAGGCATATCCGGACTTCAATCAGAGAAGGACACCGTTTTCCTGATGATCTGCCCTGTCTGCGCCAGCCCCCGTCCTGTACCATGTCCTGATAATGCTGCCGAATTTTTCAGCGGCCTGCTCTAAACGTGGGCAGATGGGTGGGGGGGGACGAGGCTCTGAGTTTGTATTGCATTGATATTATTGAATAAATTACGTTTAGTTCAATGTGGCACGCCCTGTGCTAAGCATACATTCATAAATACTGAAACAACAAACCAGAGAAAAAATGGAGGTAAGCAATGAAGCTTGTCGAGGCAATCATAAAACCATTCAAACTGGACGAAGTAAAGGACGCCCTCAATGACATCGGCATCGAGGGCATCACTGTTTCCGAAGTCAAGGGTTATGGGCGGCAGAAGGGGCATACCGAGCTCTATCGTGGTGCCGAATACGTGGTAGACTTCATTCCCAAGATCAAGCTCGAGATAGTCATTTCCGATGAATTGGTCGCCAAGGTCATAGAGACCATCGAGACAGCGGCAAAAACCGGAAGGATCGGCGATGGCAAGATATTTGTCATTCCGCTGGAGGAAGCCATACGAATCCGTACCGGAGAAAAAGGGAACGACGCGGTCTGACAATAATTATTCCGTTTTACGGACAACTCAAATCGGAGGTTTTATCATGGTACATAGTTGTATCTCTCCTCGTAAGGGTAATGAAGCCTTATACAAAGCTCCTGCCCGCTTGCGCACCTTGAAACATCTCTGCGCAACCCTGACCCTGGCCGCATTCGCCATTCTCGCACCGCTTGCCGTATTTGCCGAAGAGGCAAAGTCTCCCGCTCCGGCACCGGCGGCAACCGCTTCGGCCCCGACTGCGACAGCAGCAGCTCCGGCCCCTGCCGCCGCAGCACCTGCCGCTCCGGCAACACCGCCGGACGTCAAGCCGGTGCTCAATACCGGCGACACCGCATGGATGCTGGTTTCCTCGGCCCTGGTACTTCTGATGATCCCGGGTCTGGCCCTGTTCTACGGCGGCATGGTCCGCCAGAAGAACGTCCTCTCCACCATGATGCATTCCTTCGTGGCAATGGGCATTGTTGGCGTGCAGTGGGCGATTATCGGTTATTCGCTCTCCTTCGGCCCCGACATCGGCGGCGGTCTGTTGGGCAACTGCAGCAAGTTCATGCTGAACGGCCTGATCATCATGAAGGACGCCGCAAGCGGCACGGTTGACTGGGCCCTGTTCCAGAACTACGCCAAGGAGCCGGGCGCCATACCCGAACTGGTTTTTGCCATGTACCAGGCCATGTTCGCCATGATCACCGTGGCCCTGGTTTCCGGCGCCATTGCCGAACGCGTCAAGTTTTCCGCTTACTGCGTGTTTGTCCTTCTCTGGACCACCCTGGTCTATGACCCCCTGGCCCACTGGGTCTGGATGACCGATGGCTGGCTCTTTAAAAAAGGCGCTCTGGACTTTGCCGGCGGCACGGTCGTTCATCTCTCCTCGGGTATCTCGGCCCTCGCCTTCCTGGCTTTCCTCGGCAAGCGTCACGGTTTCCCCCATGAGCGTATGGCGCCTCACAATCTGCCCTTGACGCTTCTGGGTGTCGGTCTGCTCTGGTTCGGCTGGTTCGGCTTCAACGCAGGCTCCGCAGTCGTCGGTGTCAATACCTCCGACGCGGCGGGTGGTCTGGCAGGCCTGGCCTTTGCTACTACCACCATTGCTCCTGCTGCCGCAGGCCTTTCCTGGATGTTCGCCGAATGGATCCACAGCGGAAAACCGAGTGCCCTTGGCTTTGGTTCCGGTGTCGTGGCCGGCCTGGTCGTGATCACCCCGGCCGCAGGCTTTGTTCAGCCAGGAGCCGCCCTGCTGATGGGCGTTGCAGCAGGTATCATCTGCTACCTGGGCGTGCTGATGAAGGCCAAGCTGAAATATGACGACTCCCTGGATGCCTTTGGCGTGCATGGTATCGGCGGCACTTTTGGCGCCATCCTGACCGGTGTGTTTGCCACCGTGGGTGCTACCGGCCTGCTGGCCGGCAATGCCAAGCAACTCATGATCCAGTTGATCGCCGTTGTGGCAGCCGGAGCCTATGCCTTTACCGTCACCCTGGTCATCGCCTTTGTCCTTGAAAAGACCATGGGCCTGCGTGTCGAGAAGGAAGACGAGATCATGGGCCTTGACCAGACCCAGCATTCCGAGTCTGCCTACAACATGTAACACCTGTCCGTACATCCACGAAACCTGGAAGCCGCCCCCCGTGGGCGGCTTCTGTCCTTACCCTCCCGCGCCGCCGGAGCCCATATGAAGACCCTGGCAGAAAAGCATACCAACGCCGTTATCAGCAAAGACCTCCTCAAACAGTTGGCCTATAACGAGAAAATGGCCGAATTGGGAAGGATCTCGGCCGGAATCGTTCATGAGCTGAACGCACCGCTCTCGGTAATTACCTCGGCTGCCCAGATTATTCTCCGTGAGAATGGTGTTTCCGAATCTGTCCGCGAGATGGTCGGCCGGATCAAGTCCGAGTCCATGCGTCTCGCCCAGCTTACCCGGGGCCTGCTTGCATTTGGCAAGCAGGACGAGGCAACGGAAGAGACGGATGTCAACCTTGCCATCGAATTCATCCTCGACTTTCTTGCCTTCGAAGCCGCCCGGCGCGGTGTTACCGTACTGCGCAACCTGGATTATCATCTGTCGTCCATCAGCATGGACAGCAACCTGCTCAAGCAGATACTGCTCAACATCATGATGAACTCCTTGCAGGCCATGGAGGAGACCGGCGGCAGGTTGCTGGTGGAGACCTCGGCGACAACCGAAGGGGACATACAGCTTGTTATCGCCGATACCGGGCCCGGCATACCCGAGGGTGTTGAGAGCAAGATCTTTGAACCGTATTTCACCACCAAGAAACCTGGCGAAGGCACCGGTTTGGGACTGTTCGTGACCAAGACGCTGGTGGAAAACATGGGTGGCCGGATCGAGGTGAAAAGCAGGCGCAACAAGGGAACGGCCTTTACGGTGACGTTTGTGGCGAAGGAACAGGCAGAATAACACGTTAGAGCCGTTTATGAAAGGCAAAGGGATATGACGACGTACCAAAACCGCAAAGACCGTTGTCCCTGCATGTGCAAAGGGGAACGGTCTTTTTGTTTTCGTGGCGCGATGAAAAGGGGATGGCATTTCGTGCCCGGAACATGCCGCACGATGAAACGTCAGGCCGGCTCTTCCAGTGTCTCTTCCAAAAGGGGGATGATGACGACCTTGATCTTGCCCTTGCCCCACAGCCCAATCTTCTTGGCAGCGGCCCGGGAGAGGTCGATAAACGGGAACCGCTTGGGAGCGCAACGGTCATTGATGGTAACGCTGACCTCCTGGCTGGTGGCCGGGTTGACCACCCGTACCACCGTCCCCAACGGCAGGCTGTAGTGGGCGGCGGTCATCTTTTCGGGGTGGTAGCGGTGGCCGGAGGTGGTCCGCCTGCCAATGAACCGGGCGGCGTAATAGGAGGCATACCCCTGCTTCGCTTCAAGCGGGCTGCTTTTCAGGACCAGCTTTTCCAAGGGGCTGAGAGTGGTGTTGGCCGGTACGGCCAGATCCTTCAACATCTCCTCGGGAGCAGTACCGGGCTCATCCGCATAAACGGCCGTCGCCATCAGCAGGGCGGCACAAACGGCAGCTCCAGTTATACCAAGACACCTTTGACTCATGAACACTCCTGAACAGGCTTTATACAGCACTGGGGAGTTTCGGTCAAGTATTGGAATGGACTAATTGTAAAAAACAGGTAGTCCGGTTCCCGTCTAACGCTTCACATATTCCGCAATCGCCGCCCTGAACCCGCGTGGCTCGAAACCGAACGTCTGCTTCCATACACCGTCGCAGATGTTCTCTTCGATCAGCATCTGCATCTGGTCCATGGTGAGGGGGAACTGCGGCACCCGTTGCATGAACGGAACCACCAACTTCATCAGTCCCAGCGGCGCATGCAGCTTGTACGGGGCGGACCGGCCCATGGCGGCGGCCACCGTATCCAGCAGGTCATTGAAGCTCATGCGGTCGTTGCCGCACAGTTCAAAGCTCTGGCCGATGGTCGCGGGCATGTCAAGCGCCAACGCAAAGCAGCGCCCTACGTCCCCCGCATGGATCGGCTGAATGCGATAGCGGCCGTCTCCGATGACCGGCATGACCGGCGCCAGCCGCAGGTTGCCGGCCAGCATGGTGACAAAGGCGTCGCCGGGGCCGTAGATCAGCGACGGCCTGAGGATGGTCCACGAAAGATTGCTGGCGCGTACCAGTTCCTCGGCCCTGAACTTGGTCTGGTGATAGCCGGAGACCGCGTTAGGGCGTGTCCCCAGGGCCGACATCTGCAGGTAGCGCGTGATGCCGGCCTTGCGGGCGGCAGCCAGCATGTTGGCGGTGGCCTGCACATGAAGCCGCTCGAAGGTCACCCCCCGCGAGGGAAACTCGCGGATGATCCCCACCAGGTTGATGGCGGCATCGCACCCGTCCAACGCCTGGCTAAAGCTCTCCGGAACGGTCACGTCCCCCTCGACCTGTTCCACGCCGTTTTCGCTGTCTGGCCCGCGCTTGTGGACCAGCAGGCGCAACTCGTGTCCCCTGTCGAGCAGTTCACGCTTGAGATGGCCGCCGACAAAGCCGGTTCCGCCGGCAATGAAGATCTTCATGGGATGCCTCCTGGAAACGGTCCCGTTACCGAGTTTCATGTTTCAAGTTTAACGTTTCAAGTTGTTAACCAAGACATTATACCTTGCTTCTGAAAAAAGACTTGAAACAGTGAACATGAAACTTTTCAACTTGTAACCGCCGTTACCCCCACAAGCGGTCCCTGAGGCCGGAGCTGCGCTCGATGCGCCGTCCAACGGCACGGAGGAAGACCTCTTCCGCTCCCCAGATCTCCACCCGGTTGCGGGCCCGGGTGACGGCGGTGTAGAGCAGTTCGCGGCTCAAGGTCTCGGATATGTGCTCCGGCAGGATCAGCAGCACCCGGTCGAACTCGGAGCCCTGGCTCTTGTGGACCGTCAGGGCCAGGGCCGGTTCACAGGGGGGGAGGCGCAGGGGGGAAAGACGCCGCAGACCCCCCTCCGGGTTGCAAAAGAAGGCCGCCAGCCGGCCGCTTTGGGGGTCGTCCAGCAGCACGGCCGTATCGCCGTTGAACAGCTCCAGTTCGTAGTTGTTGCCGGTCACCATCAACGGCAGCAGGCGACACCACGGCTCCCCTTCGGGCCTTCGCAGCCCCAGGGCGGCCTCGGTCAGCCGGTTCAGGTTTGCCACGCCGCAGATTCCGGCCCGGTGGGGCGCGAGTACGCGGAAACGCTCCAGGGCTGCCAGGGCAGCCTCCGGGGTCGTTGCGCCGACATATGCGCCGTAGCCGTCCCTGACAGCAGCGGAGAAGGCCGCATCGAAACCTGCCGCTGCCGGCAGCGGGCGCCAGGCCAGATCCCCGCGGGTCGCCGATTGCAGCAGATCGAGGGCAACAGCGCCCTCGCCGGCGTTGATCAGGCGGCTCAGAAGGCCGATGCCGCTGTCGGTGCCGAAACGGTAACTGGTGCGCAAATGGATGACGCTGTCGCTAACGGGCGGCGGGGGCGTGTCCGTGGGCATGGAGGCCTCCGTGGGGAGCGGGCCGCACAGTGCCTCCATCGTGGAGCGAAATTGTGTCGAGAACGGACTCTGGAGGCCATGATTGCAGATGTCGGCCAGGACGGCTCCCGCCTCGACCGAGGCCAACTGGTCTTGGTCGCCCAGCAGGATGAGGCGGGCATGGTCGGGCAACGCCTCCAGCAGCCGTGCCATGAGCGGCAGATCGACCATGGAAACCTCGTCCACCACCAGGGTGTCGCAGCAGAGGGGATTGTCGCGGTTGTGGCGGAAGGAGGTCGAGCCGGGCACCACCCCCAGCAGGCGGTGGATGGTTCGAACCTGGTCAGGGAACCGCTGCCGGATCCCGGCGGGCAGACCCAACTGGTCAGCGGCGTGCAGGATCGACTGGCGCAGGCGCATGGCAGCCTTGCCGGTGGGAGCCGCCAGGATGATGGCCGGTTCCCGCTCCCCGGCCTGTTCGATCAGAAGCGCCAGGATGCGGGCCACCGTGGAGGTCTTGCCGGTGCCGGGCCCGCCGGAGATCACCGTGAAGCTCCGGGTGACACTGGCCGCGGCAGCCACCCGCTGCATGTCCGCTGCCCCGGACAGGGGAGGGAAATAACGGTCGAGCCCGGCCCGCACGGACTCGTCATCGATTGGCACGGACACGCAGCGGGAGAGCAGTCCGTCTGCCACGGCCCGCTCATGTTCCCAGGAACGGTGCAGGTAGAGCCTGTCGCTGTCATCCAGCACCAGGGGGGTGTAATCCCCCGGCCTGCCGACCGTCGTGCAGCCAAGCAGCGCCGTGCGCCACTGTTCAATCGATTGCGGCCGTACGGGATGCGCCCCTGGCCGGAGCGGTTGCACCTCGTCTTGGCCGGCCGTTGTCAGGTCGAGGCAGACGTGGCCCTGTCCGGTGGCCGCGCTGGTCAGGGCTGCCGCAAGCCAGAGCCCGTCGCAGGGGGCGTCGTCGAGCCGGGCGATGAAATCGGCGAAGTGGTGGTCAAGGGGCGACAGTTGAACGCAATCCGCCATCATGGTTCCTTGTCGTGCTTGCCGAACGTGGTGTGATACATGGTGCTGCCGAAGAGGGTAAGACGGTTTTTGCCGGAACGCTTGCTGACGTACATGGCCTCGTCTGCGTTGGCCATGACCGTCCGCACGTCCGCACCGTCCTCGGGATAACCGGCCAGGCCGGCCGAAAGGGTGGTCGAGAGGGTGATGTTCTCGAAAGGGAAGGGGGTTGTTGCCATACCGGTCACGATCCGCTCCACTGCCACGGCCACATCCTCCTTGCCGTTCTCGTTGAACATGATGACAAACTCGTCGCCGCCGTAACGGGCGCAGATGTCCGAACTGCGGATATTGGTGGTGATCATGCGGGCCACCTGGCGGATCAGCTCGGTGCCGGCAAAGTGGCCGTGCTGGTCATTGATCTTTTTGAGGCCGTCCGCATCGATCATGCAGATGGCAAACGGCCGCTGATGCCGTTTGGCCAGCTTTTCCTGGACATCGGACAGCAGGAAGAAGTTGCGCATGTTGTTGAGACCGGTCACCTCGTCGGTCAGGGAGAGCCGTTCCACCTCACTGCGGGCGCTCTCGGCCTCGCCCGCCAGCATGGCGCCCAGGTGGGCGATCAACATGAAGGGAAACAGTTCCAGGATGTGGGAAAGGTAGGCGTAAACCTCGCGGAACTCCTCGGAGGCCAGGAGGATGTAGGATACGATCGCCAGGATGGCCATCAGGTAGGTGATCCGTTTTCCCTGGGTCAGGGAGGCGGCCATCAGGATCAGGTAGATCAGCGACATGAAGGGGCTGGTGATGCGGCCGGTGTACCAGCAGACCGCCACGATAAAGGCCAGGAAGACCATCAGGTCCACAAAGGTCTTGAACTGGCTGTAACGCCGGGAAAAGACGCCGTAGCGGGCATTGAGGTTGTAGCAGAAGAGCAGCACGCAGAGGGCGGCCAGGAAGAACAGGCTGGCGTGGTCGGCCGGCATCAGCTTCATGTCCAGGGCCACCAGGGCGATCAGCAGCCAGGAGATGTTCCCCATGATGCGGTCATAGCCCTTGAAGCGTTGCGCGTTGCCGTTTTCCAGCTCGTTAGCGTTCTGTGGCTGTTCCATGATACCTCCGGATATGCCGGGTCAACCTCATCCTGAATCGTGACGCCTTCCCGGCTCCGCTCACTTAGAGTGCCTCAGCCCCGGCATGTCACTCGTTTCGCCGTACAGGCCTCGGATTCAGGCTAATGCCCGCAGGGTTATCCAGGCCGTGGCCACGTAGCGCAACAGTTTACCCGAAGCGACCAGTAACGTAAAGAGCCAGAAATTGACGCGCATCATCCCCCCCACCAGGCAGAGCGGGTCGCCGATGATTGGCAGCCAGGAAAAGAAAAGCGAGAAGGTGCCGTACCGGCGGTAGTATTCGTGGGCCCGTTCCTGCTGTTCGGCCGATACGCGCATCACCCGCTCAATCAGCCAGCGGCCACCGTACACACCCACCAGGTAGGTGGTAAAGGCGCCCAGGGTGTTTCCCGCGGTTGCCGTCAGGACCGTTGCAGCCAGGGGATACCCCTTGACCAGCATCAGTATCAGCAGCCACTCGGAACCGAGCGGCAGCAGGGTGGATGCCAGAAAACTGAGCAGAAACAGGGAGGCGTAGCCCGGTTGGTTGATCCAGTCGTGCAGTGTGACAGCATACGTCAGAAATTGGTTGTCAAAATGGTTCAATTGAATACAATGCTCCTTGGCCGCGAGGAGTTGGATTTTACAGTCGCGTATTTCCCCCTCTCCCTGGCCGTCTCCCACCAGGGGAGAGGGGATTCAAGCTCCCCTCCCTTTGATGGGAGGACCCAAACTTCGGGCCTAAAGGGCTGGGGGAGGGCGCAAGGCAGTGGTTTCAAATACGGTCATGAAGAGTAACTGCGAGCCATTGTATAGGGAAATTACATTTCGGCAAGGAGGGATTTATGCAGAAGGGCAAACCGGCGAAAAAATATTCCCAGGCTGGTCGTTTGCACTCCATCATCCGGTTGCTGGAGGCGCGCCGCGGTATGAGCCTGGATGACTTGGCCGAGGAGTGCGGCGTTGACCGGCGCACCATCCACCGCGACCTGAATGCCGTGGAAGAGGCCGGTTATACCTTGACCTCGGAATGGCAGGACGGGAAAAAGGTCTACGGCTTCCTGACCAAATCGCGGAATATCCCCCCCATCACCTTTACCCTTACCCAGCTCATGTCCCTCTACCTGTTGCGTTCCCTGGGGGTCCACCTGGCCGGCACCCCCTTCCGGCAGGAGATCGACGATCTGTTTCGCACCGTCACGTCGGTCTTGCCCGACCGTTACGCCGCCCATCTGGAACGGATCGCGCGGGTCTCGCTGCCGATCCTGCACGGGGCGCGGGATTATTCGGCTGCCGCCGCCCATGTGGAGGGGCTTCAACGCGCCCTGCTCCATCAGTACCGGATCAGGCTGACCTACGCCAAACAGGGGCGTGAGGCGACCGAGGAGTACGAGGTGGACCCCTACACCCTGGTGTTCCACAAGGGGGGCATCTATGTGCTGGGGTATGCCCACAACCGCAAGGCCATGCGCCTGTTTGCGCTGGAACGGGTGCGGGGGGTCGAGGTGACCCGTCAGCGCTTCGACATCCCGGCGGGATACGAGCCGGAATCCCATTTCAGTACCGCCTTCGGCTTGGTGAGCGATACCCCCATGAAGGTGGCTGTCCGTTTTTCCCCCGAGGTTGCCCCGAGCATCAAGGAGCGACTCTGGATGCCGGGCCAGCTCTTGAAGACCGACCGAGAAGGGCGCTTGACCGTGGAATTCGAAGCGGCCGGCGAAAAGGAGCTGGTCTCCTGGATTCTCTCCTACGGCGCCCATGCCGAGGTGCTGGAACCGCCCGACCTGCGCCGCGAGGTGAAACGGCAGGTGCGCGAGATGCGCGAGTTCTACCGCAGCAAGGACAAGAAGCCGGACAAGGGTGCCAAGCGGCATGTTTGACAAGAGCGAGGATAACCAACCCCCCTCAATCCCCCCTTATCAGGGGGGAAGCCTTTAAGCCTCCCCTGACAAGGGGAGGTTTGGAGGGGTTGGTACGAAAGAATAAGGGTTACAAGGTGCTTGAGGATATGTACAAACAGGGTGATACCTGTCCGCTGTGTGGCGGAGGGAAGCTTGAAGAACAGGTGATTGAAGAGCGGTTTACCTACAAGGGGCAATCCCTGGTGGTGCCTGATTACCGCATATTGGAATGTCCTGCCTGCGGCGAAGCGGTTGTTCCGCGGGAGTCGGCCCGCAGGGCGGAAAAGGTGATCCGTGATTTCGGACGTGGGGTGGATGGTCTGCTGTCCGCGGCCGACATAAAACGTATCCGGCACAAGCTGCACCTGACCCAGGAACAGATGGCACAGGTGTTGGGGGGTGGTTTGAAAGGTTTTGCCCGTTACGAAAACGGTCAGGTCATCCAGAGCAGGGCCATGGATAACCTGTTGCGCATCCTGGACCGTTTTCCCGAGAGCCTGGCCGCCTTGCCGGGTGTGCCGGTCCGGAAAGCGGTTGCCCCACGGGCGGTTGTTCCGCGTCGGCATGTCGGCGCGGCTGCAGGTGTGGTGCATGAGGATAGTGAGGAATACAAAGGGAAACGGTAGAGACATTGCTCTGGAGTAACTGATAGGAGGCCGTTGATGAGCTTTCATATGGAAATTGATGATGTGGTGGAAACCCTTCGCCAAGCAAAGGACCGTGGCAAAACCTGTACAGTCCTGATTGGTGCGGGCTGCTCGGTCACGGCCGGTATTCCCACAGCTCTCAAATTTGTCGATATCATCAAGGATGAATATCCGCGTTCCTATCAACGAGCCAAGGAAAAGACCTATCCTCAGTGCATGGCGCAACTCTCCGTAAGCGAACGGCGCGACCTGATTGCCAAACACATCGACAAGGCCAAGATCAACTGGGCACACATCGGCATTGCCCAGTTGATCAAGCATGGCTATGTGGATCGCGTGCTTACCACCAATTTCGATCAGCTTGTTACGAAGGCCAGCGCCATGGTGGGTATATTTCCGGCAGCCTACGATTTTGCTGCATCAACATTATTCAAGGCAGCGGATGTCCCGGATCAGGCCATCTTCTATCTCCACGGCCAGCGAACCGGTTTCGTTCTTATGAATACCGATGAAGAGTGTGAGAATCATTCCCGGTTGCTGGCTCCGGTATTCGACGATGCCGGCAAGAAACGAGTCTGGCTGGTGGTTGGGTACAGTGGCGAGTGCGATCCGGTCTTTAAACATTTAGCTGGGGTGGAGCGTTTCGATAACCGCCTCTATTGGGTCGGTTACAAGGATGCTGAACCAGCTCCGCACATTCGGGGCGAGTTGCTGCTTCCCGGAAAGGCCGCTTACTACGTCAAGGGGTTTGATGCCGATGGATTTTTTATCAACTTGGCCCAAAAGCTGGAGTGCTTTCCTCCAGACTTTGTTGGCCGCCCTTTTTCACACTTGGATAATACCCTGGATATGTTGTCGGAGTTCCCGATACCGAAGCAGGAATCAGGTTTTGATCTTGTGGGGGGTGCGCGACAAAACATTCGGGAAGCGATCGAACGGTATGAAATGCATGACAAGGTCCAGGCCGGCGTGGAAGGCCGCGACCAAGAGTCCGTGGGAAACATCTCCCTGCCTGTCTCCACGCTGTTTTCCGCCGGGAAATATGCCGAGGTCATCCAACTCGCCGGTGATTTGCTCCCTCCATTCCGTGGAGTCCCTGTCGACCTGCTCTACTGGTCGCTCATTGAAGAAGGAAACAAGACGTATAATCTTGCAGCTTCAGCGACTGCCGAAGATGCGTATGAAGCATATTCCACAGCAATACGGAGATACTCGGACGCCGCCCGCATAAATCCCAATGGTGTCGTTGCCTTCAACAACTGGGGTAATGCCCTTTCCGATCAGGCCAAAACCAAGAGCGGGGATGAGGCTGACCGTTTGTTCGGCGAGTCCTATGCCAAATATGCGGAGTCGGTGCGCATCAAGCCTGACAAGCCCGAAGTCTTCTTCAACTGGGGTAATGCCCTTTCCGATCAGGCCAAAACCAAGAGCGGGGATGAGGCTGACCGTTTGTTCGGCGAGTCCTATGCCAAATATGCGGAGTCGGTGCGTATCAAGCCTGACGATCACGAAGCCT
>Ga0208789_1000087_pt1 | contig 138868 bp, 111 predicted proteins | sample Methanotroph_Enr_FD_187368 | JGI IMG/M metagenome (GOLD analysis project Ga0208789, IMG submission 187368) | Enriched soil microbial communities from Old Woman Creek wetland in Ohio, USA - Methanotroph_Enrichment_5 (SPAdes) (version 2) | ecosystem: Environmental > Terrestrial > Soil > Wetlands...
CAGCTACGCGCTGGCCATTTTGGGCACTTTTGTGCTGATGATGATTGCGATGGTTGAAAATAGCCGGATGCCAATTGACGACCCGAAAACGCACCTCGAATTGACCATGGTTCACGAAGTGATGATCCTCGACAACAGCGGATTTGATCTGGGTTTAATCCTGACTGCCGGGTACCTGAAATTCGCTATTTACGGGGCTTTGGTGGTTAACCTGTTTATCGGCATGTTTCCATATCATTATTCCATTCCAATGTTTTTTGTCATCCAATTTGTATTGGCTTCCGGAGTTGGATTTATTGAATCGTTTATGGCGCGTTTCCGGATGAGCCACAATGCCCAGTTTATTTTCGTGCTGACTTCAGTGAGCCTGCTTATTTTCTTTGGCGCTTTACTGATTTTAGGAAAGTTTGTTTAACCTGTTAAATCCAGTCCCAATGATAGACGTACTGCTTATTACCTTCATCATCACCCTGTTTTATATGGCCATTGCCAACCGGATGCTGACCTATTTGAAAGTGCTGGCATTTCAGGGTGTGTTGCTGTTCGTGGTTGTGTTTCTGCAGTTGCAGGAAATCAATCCGGTGAACCTTGCTTTGATTTTGCTCGAAACCATTGTTTTTAAGTCGGTTGCAGTGCCATTGTTTATGGCTTATGTGCTGAAACGCAATAACATTACCCGCGAATCGGAGCCGTTTTTGCCCAATTTTGTCTCGTTAATCATTACCACGTTTATTGTGGTTGTCACCATTTTACTGGCCAACGGAATTAGCGATACCCGACTGGACAAGATATTTTTTGTGGTGGCGCTTTCGTCACTTTTTACCGGTTTGTATTTTATTGCAACCCGTCGGAAAATCATTACCCATGTCATAGGTTACCTGATTATTGAAAATGGTGTTTTTGTATTGTCGCTGGCGGTTGGTAACGAAATGCCGATGTTGGTGAACCTCGGTATTATGCTCGATATTTTTGCCAGTGTGCTCATCCTGGGAATCTTCCTGAATAAAATCGGTGACGTATTTAAAGATATTGATGTGAACCAGTTAAGCAGTTTGAAGGATTATTAATTAAAGAAACATGATAGGAATATATCTGATAGGAGCTTTCTCATTAGCGCTTGCCTTATTTCTGAACCGAAACAAGGTGATAACATTCATATTGCTGGGATTATTCCTGATTCTTCAGGGAGCATTGACCATTCATGCTTATTTCAACCTGCATATTACGGAACTGAGCTATTTTACCTACGACTCCCTGGCCGTTTTGCTGTTGTGCACTTTGGGTATTATTTCAATTCCGGCCATCTTTCACAGTCATATTTATCTGGAAGATCAACCGGCGCCCCAGCATTCCCGGGCCATTTACTATGGTGCCTACGTGTTGCTGCTGTCGGCTATCAGTGCAGGTTATCTGGCCAATCACATTGCTGTAATCTGGATTTTTACTGAAATCACCACACTGAGCGCTTCGGCCCTGATTTATCACCACCGCAATAAACTGGCATTGGAAGGAACCTGGAAATATGTGTTTATCTGCGCCATCAGCATCACTTTTGTATTCATCGGCATTCTGTTTTTAAGTCTTTCGCTCGAACATGCTGGTTCCGACGACCTTTCGTTTAAAAACCTGATTGCCAATAGTTCAAAGCTCAATCCATTTTGGTTGCGGTTGGCATTTCTTTTTATTTTCACCGGTTTTACGGCTAAACTCGGTCTGGTGCCGATGTTTACCGCTGGTATCGATGCCAAAGACAAAGCTCCGGCTCCGGCAGGCGCCTTGCTTTCGAGTGTATTGATGAATCTGGGGTTTGTAGGTGTTTTTCGTTTTTACATTGTTGTTGCAAACACTCCGCTTCATCACTGGGCCAATTTGGTTATCGGAATTGCTGCATTCCTGTCAATATTTATTGCCACCGTTTACATGATCAAGGTGAAGAATATCAAACGAATGATGGCCTATTCCGGATTGGAACACATGGGTTTGGTCATGCTTGGAATTGCTGCCGGTGGCATTGGTTATTATGCCGCTATCCTTCATATTATCCTTCATGCTTTTGTGAAGTCGAGCCTGTTCTTTCAATTCACCCAATTGTACCGGGTATTCCAGAACAAAAGTATTTATCACGTGGGTAATTATTTCAAATACAATACGGCCGGGTCGATGGTTCTTTTGCTGGGTTTTATCAGCGCAACGGCTATGCCACCCTCCGGAATGTTTGTAAGCGAATTCCTGATTTTCCGATCGATGTTCGAGGCTCATCAGATCATTCTGCTGGTGGCCGTTCTGCTTTTGCTTACGATGATTATCTGGGCATTCGGGAAAAGCGTTATGAAGATCTTGTTTATTCCACCTGTCGGATTTGATGATTCGCATGTTCCGGTTATCAGTCCTTGGGAATCGTCCAGCCAGTTTATCTTGTTGGCGCTTGCCGTGTATTTGGGTTTGAATCCTCCGGCTGAATTTGTGCAGTTGATCAAAGAAAGTGTCATGTTGTTACCTAATTAATCGACAATGAATTACACAACGATAGTAAATAATCAAACAATTCCGGTCTCTGAGATTCCGGAAATGGACTACGGAGATTTTATCGACCTCAATACCGGTTTTTTAACCGATTCTCCGGAAAGGCATTGCGTCAATTATTTTGGTTATCCGGTCGGCAATCAGGTTCAGTTGATTTGCTGCATTGCCGACGACAATACGCATCAAATTTACGTTTCGTCATGTTTGGTGAAATCCGGTGACACGCTTGATTCATTTACTGCCCGAAACTTCAACTTCGAAAAGTTCGAACGCGAAATACATGAGAATTTTGGTGTCGACTACAACGATCATCCGTGGTTAAAGCCAGTCCGATATGCCAAAAACCGTTTCGATCAATCCAAAACCATTGCCAATTATCCTTTCTTTTCCATCGAAAGCGATGAATTGCACGAGGTTGGTGTGGGCCCTATTCACGCCGGAATTATCGAACCCGGGCATTTCAGGTTTATTTGCAATGGTGAGCAAATCCTGCATCTCGAAATCCAGTTGGGTTATCAGCACCGGGGAATCGACCAACAATTCCTGGCAAAGAAGAAGTTGCTTCAACGCACCACTTTAGCCGAATCAATTACTGGTGATACGGTGGTTGGGCATACCACCGCCTTTTCGCATGTTTGGGAAAGCCTTTGCGGGTTTCAACCCTCGCGCGATATAGAATATGCCCGGACCATTGCCCTCGAATTGGAGCGAATGGCGGTTCATACAGGCGATTTGAGCGCGGTTTGTACCGACATTGCTTATCAGTTGGGCAGTGCGGTGTTCGGTCGTTTGCGCACGCCAATCATCAATTTTATGCAGGAGTGGGGCGGTAACCGATTATCCAAAGGCTTGATCAGACCAGGCCGGAATCAATTCCCGTTTACTCCTGAATTGGCTCAACGTCTGGTTGAAATACTGGACATTTACGAACCCGACTTTCTGGAAATGAATGAGCAATTATTTCAGTTGCCCAGCGCCCTTTCACGTTTTGAACGTACTGGTGTGGTTTCGTATGAAGATGTTTTATCGATCGGAACTGTTGGAATGGCTGCCCGCATGAGTGGACTGAACCGCGATATTCGTTCCTCGCATTCGTTTGGTCTTTATCCGGAATTGAATCACGAACCCATCATCAAACACCATGGTGATGTGTATTCCCGGGTTCAAATCCGAAAAGCGGAAGTCAAACAATCGATGGAGTATATCCGGAATTTGATTCAGAATGTTCCGGAAGTTTCTGAAAATGAATCCGTATTCAAGAACCCGAAACCCAATTCGTTTACACTTTCACTGGTTGAAGGTTGGCGTGGCGAAATTTGCCATTGCGCCATCACTGACGAACAGGGAGAGTTGGTTCATTATAAAGTGAAAGATCCGTCGTTCCATAACTGGCTTGCATTGGCATTGGCTGTCCGGAACAACGAAATTTCCGATTTTCCGATTTGCAACAAGAGTTTTAACCTGTCGTATTCAGGCCATGATTTGTAAAAAAGAAGTACCTGAGAGACAAAGAGACAAAGTGCCAAAGTAAAAACAATCTCAGGTACTTAGGCACTCAGGTACTTTGTTACTTTTTATAAAAATTATTAAACGACACATCATGTTCAATAATGTAAAAATAGTCTATCATCAGGGGAAACAATTTATTCCGAATACGGCTAATGCCAAGGTTCCCGGGATATTCAGAGGCCGTCCTGTGATTAGTTCCGAAAAGGTAAACGAAGCTGAGCTGGTTGATTGTTGCCCGGTTGATGCCATTTCGGCCAATCCGGTAAGCATTGATTTGGGAAAATGTACCTTCTGTGGCGAGTGTGCCAAAAGATTTCCGAATAAAATCGAATTCACGACCGATTATAAAATGGCAACCAACGACCGCAACCGGCTTGTCGTGAAAGAAGGTGAAGAAGGTCCCATCGAGGTTAATCCTGAAATAGTACGGAATGAAATTCGTCAGATTTTTGGCAGCTCATTAAAACTGAGGCAGGTGAGCGCTGGTGGCGATAACAGCTGCGAAATGGAACTCAATGCGGCCAACAATGTACAGTTTGATATGAGCCGTTATGGGATTGAGTTTGTCGCTTCGCCGCGCCATGCCGACGGAATTGTAATTACCGGCCCCATTTCCGAAAACATGGCCGAACCATTGCAGATTTGTTACGATGCGATTCCCGAACCCAAAATCATTGTGCTGGTTGGAACCGATGCTATCAGTGGTGGAATTCATGCAGGCAGTTCTGCCCTTGATCGGAGTTTTCTCGATAAATATCCCATCGATCTATATATTCCGGGCAATCCGGCTCATCCGCTGACCATTATTAATGGATTGCTGGATTTGACGCGAAAACGAAAATTCTGAAGTCCACGGATTAAAATCCGCGGCTACAAAATGAAACATCCCTACGTGATTTACCTGTCAGAGCCGTAGGCTCGCATCATATTGTAGGGATGGAATTTATTCCGTCTACATGAATAACAAACAATCACCAATTGAGAGCCACAGGCTCGAGACATTTGATTCGTTCATCATTTTTTTGATTTTAATGTCCGCCGGATTAAAATTCATGATTATAAAATGTCCCGTTCCTATGGAACTTTTTCTTATCATCCATCCATGTCCACGGATTAAAATCCGGGGCTATAATATGAATCGTTCCTACGGAACTAACCTTTAGAGCCGTAGGCTCGGAACATTTTAAACAAGATACTCAAAAATATACCGCTCATCATAAGGAACTTCAAACTTTTCCAAGAACTCCAGATACTCCTCTCTAAAGGTTTGTTGTTTATGATGTTCCTCTTGATTGGCTATATATTTATATACCTGATCAATCTGAGAATGACTGTATGAAAACACTCCATATCCTTCCTGCCATTCAAATCTGCTTTTGGTCAGTTGATGATCGTTGATATACTTTGAGGATTTGGCTTTTACTGTTTTCATTAATTCAGCAATAGAAACCACCGGTTTTAATCCGAGAAAACAATGGATATGATCTTCAATTCCATTTACAATAATGGTCTTGCACCCGGTTTCATTAATCAGATTGCCAATAACACCAAGCAATGTTGGTCGCCAATCTTTGTCAATGATAGCATATCTGTATTTTACTGCGAAAACACATTGAATGTAAACTTGATGGTAAGTATTTGCCATGATTGTCGGTTTTTATATGTTTCGTTCCTACGGAACTCTTTTCTTATCATTCATCCATATCCACGGATTAAAATCCGCGGTTACAAAACGAACCGTTCCTCCGGAACTAATCTGATAGAGCCGTAGGCTCGCGTTATTTTGTTGGGATGGAATTTATTCCATCAAAATGGATTTACAAAATCTTCTGAAACATCAGCTCATTTTTCCATCCATCCAGCGTTCGGCGCCAGTCTTTTTTTGTGCCAACGAGTTCAAAACCGTTGCTTTTAAAGAGGTGAATACTGGCCAGGTTATCTTCGCTGATGTTGGCATACAATTGATGCAGCCTCAGATAATTGGTAGCATAAGCGCACAGCAATTGCAACGCGTCGGTGGCGTAGCCCAGTTTCCGGTCTTTTTCGTCATGTATCAGGATTCCCACACCTGCGCGGAAATGGAATGGATCGAAGTCGAACAGGTCGATGGCTCCGACAGCCTTTCCTTCGATGGTTTCAATGATCATGCGAATCTGTTTGCTCTCGTAGATATCCTGCTGCGAATCCTTGATGTATTTGGCTAAGATATATTTGGAGTAGGGTTCGAAAGTGTTACTGATCTCCCAGATTTCTGAATCGTTTTCCCATTCAAAAAGGATGTCAATGTCTTCGGGTTCGAGTGCCCTGAAACGGATTTTGCCAAATTCAAGTTTCATACTTGTCATGATTGTCCGATGTTTTTCCAGGCTTTCAAAACGATTTCCAGATCGTTCATCAGCCGGTAATCCTTAGCGTAAACAATATTCAATTCATCTTTCTTTTTCTCCGGAATAGTTTCCGGGAAAAGGGACGCAGGCGAGAGGATGCCTTTTTTGATTGGTGGCAGGTGGTTTTGTGTGCCGGAACAGTAGCCTACCCAGCTTTTCTTTCCGGAGAGAACTTCAGGAATGCTCCGCAGGAAACCCAATTTGGTATTTACTTTCCAGATCAGCAACGGCGAAAGAATGAACAGGCAAATCGCTGTTGCCAGATCGAAAGCGCGTTTGTTCTGTTTGTTGTTTTCCTTCACAATCGAGTTGATATGAACCACATACATTTCGCCCGAAGTTGAAATGGAGTTGCTTCCAATAATCGAAAAGCTTTCGGGTGGAGCAATTTTATAGTCGACATTGAGATCATTCAGGTCAAGCATAAGGCGGATGATTTCCTGTGAAGGAATGTCTTCAGACGAAAAAATCAGTTCATCGATTTTGTTGATCCGGATGATTTCGGGCAACTGTTGAATGTTTCCGAGATAGAACTGCTGATGAACCGAATCGTCGGGCGACACAAATCCAACAAGTTCAATCTTTAGTCCTGAATGGCCAATCAATTCTGAAATACGTTTCGATTCAGTTGTTCCAGCCACCACTGCGACACGTTTTTGCCGATCGATCTCCAGTTCAAGACCCTTTACTTTCAGCTTGTGCAACAAGTATCGGTAGGCTGGAAGTGTCAGAAATGCCCAGCACGAACCCAAAAGCAATAAAGCTCTTGAATAGCGCATGGTTTCATCGATCAGCGAATAGAAAACGAGGATAGAAATCGTTCCCCAAAGCAAACCTTTAAAGATCCGGCTGAACCGAATATTCTTCCGGTATCCTCCGTTGAGCCAGATGCAGCCAATCCAGATCAGGATATAAATTGGAACTGCTACCTGTAGATATTCCGGCGGATAATAGCCACGCTGAAATTTATAGGTTTCCCAAATAGGGAGCAGGATGGAAAACCCGAGGAAGATAAAAAAGGCATCGGCCAGGGCTAGCTTGATGGTGTTGAATAACCTTCCGATTAACGACAACAGAGCCCTCAGGTAAATTGCCAGCTTAATCAGAATGGCAAACTGGCGGGCATTCCCTTTCGAGAAGTGTTTTCCGGCGAAAATAATCATCGCGTTGTAAAACACCTTCACGTAATTGATGCTGCCCTTTTTGGTGCTTTCGCCTTTATAATGGATGATAGTCGTTTCGGGGAAATAGTAGTTTTTATAACCACCCTTGGTGATGCGGTAAGAGAGATCGATGTCTTCGCCGTACATGAAATAATCTTCGTCGAGTAAGCCCACTGTTTGGAGTGTCTGGCGTCGAAGGAGCATAAATGCACCTGAAAGTATTTCAACCTCATGAATCTGATCATTGTCGAGATATCCCAGATGGTAACGTCCAAATCGTTTTGAACGGGGAAAAAGACTTGAAACTCCTGACATTTTCCAGAATGCGACCTCCGGAGTGGGCAAGCCACGTTTCGACTCAGGTAAAAACCGGCCTTTACCATCGATCATTTTAACGCCCAAGCCTCCTGCATCGGGCGTTTTGTCCATAAAAGCAACGATTTTCACGAAGCAGTCTTCCTCAACTACCGTATCGGGGTTCAGCAGTAAAATATATTCGCCTTTGGTAATCCGTATAGCCTGGTTGTTGGCTTTCGAGAAACCTACATTTTCTTTATTGGCGATTAATAGTACCTCCGGAAATTTTTCTTTGAGCATCTGACACGAGCCATCAACCGAGTCGTTGTCAACCACAATAATTTCGGAACTAAGCTTCGAGGCCGCTCTTAAAACGGTATGAAGACATTGCTCCAAAAAATATTTAACGTTATAATTGACAATGACGATTGATAATTTCATTCCGGATTTGTTGTTAATGCCTTTTTACTTTATCCTTTTGCCTTGTTTTTACCTGATGATGGATTCTTCGAAGTTCATCCGGTTGACGATCGACCGGCCAAGTGTAACTTCATCGGTATATTCCAATTCGTCGCCAATGGAAACACCCCTTGCCAGCGTTGAAATTTTTACGTCAGTATTTTTAAGTTTCTTATAAATGAAAAAATTAGTGGTATCACCTTCCATGGTTGTGCTTAGCGCCAGGATTATTTCTTCGGTATTTCCTTCGTTCACGCGGTTGACAAGCGAATCGATTTCCAGATCAGAAGGGCCAATTCCATCCATCGGAGAGATAATCCCACCTAAAACGTGATACAAGCCTTTAAATTGTTGCGTGTTTTCAATCGACATCACATCTTTGATATTCTCGACGACACAAATAATGGAAGGATTTCGCGAAGGGTTAGCACAGATGCTGCAAATGTCGGTATCCGAAATATTGTGGCAAACTTTACAGTGTTTGATTTCGGTGCGAAGTTGGATCAGGCTGTTGCCAAATATTTCCACTTCCTGAAGGTCTTGTTTGAGCATGTGCAGAACCAGGCGCAAGGCCGATTTTCGTCCAATACCAGGCAATTTCGCAAATTCATTCACCGCATTTTCAAGTAATCTCGAAGGAAACCGATCGATATGCATATTCCGATTATTTTGTAAGCCTCAAATTTAATCAGCGAATTGGATTAGAAACTGTTTAAATTTCATATTTTTTGATTTTTCGGTTCACCCCAAACCCTGAAGGAAACCCGAAAAATCAAAAATCACCCTTTAGGGACGGGGTAAATTTTTGATTTTTACGTGTCTTTTCAAATTTTAGGCAGTTTCTAAATGGAACTGATGATTGAAATTCGTTCGTTTATTTATTGAGATATTTCGCAACGGTTGCCAGCACATCATCCATTCGGATGGGTTTAACTAACACCTCATTACAACCTGCATCCAGGCATTTTTGCTTGTCTTCGGCCATGGCATAAGCTGTTTGGGCGATGATGGGCATCGACTGATTGGTAAGCCTGATTTGGCCTGTGGCTTCATAACCGTTTATTTCGGGTAATTGAATATCCATCAGGATCAGGTCAATCTTGGAGCTGTTGTATATTTTTAAAACATCAATTCCGTCTTTGGCCCAAACCACATTCGCACCTGTTTTTTGAAGGATACTGTACAGGTATTCGTAGTTATATGGTGTGTCTTCGGCAATCATGATAGTAAAGTTGCTGAAGTTATACCTTGATGGAGTTGTCGGTTTTACAGCATCTCTCACCATCGGTATTTTTATTTTATCATACGGGAGGGTTAAGTAGAAAATGCTTCCTTCACCTTCAACCGATTTTACATTGATATCGCCACCTAGCAATGAAGCCAGGTCTTTGCATATTGATAATCCAAGTCCGGATCCTGGAGTTTCGGACCCCGTTATTTCGTCAGTTTGGGTAAATCGTTTGAAGATATTTTTGATCCTGCCGGCTGGTATTCCTGATCCAGTGTCGGAGACGAAAAACCGTAATTTAGTATCGTTTATGATGGTATATCCAATTTCAATATGTCCTATGTCAGTGTATTTTAATGCATTTAAGTACAGGTTGTTAAGGATTTGTTTGAGCCGGTAAGGATCGGTAAAAATGACATCGTGATGCGCTTCTTCCGGAATTTGAAAATTGAGCTCAAGGTTTTGTTTTTCTTTCCTTTTCAGAAAATTGTTATAGGTCATTTCGAGTTCCGAAAATAAATCGCCAAGCGAACAAGCTTCTTTTTTTATTTTCAATTCGTTGGCTTCGATTTTCGCAATGTCAATGATGTCATCAATCAGTCGAAGTAACGATTGGCTGTTCTCTTCAATAATTCCGGAGTATTTGTATCTTTTTTGAGATGGGAGATTTTCGTTTTTAATGAGTTCGCTAAACCCAATGATGGTATTGATTGGGGTCCTGATCTCGTGGCTCATGTTGGCTAGGAAAAGGTTTTTGTAGTTGTTGGCTATTTCTGCATCCTGTTTTGCCTTTTTTAAATCTTTTTCGATTTTTTTGAGGTACGAAATGTTCTCTGCAATTTTTACAAAATGGGTTATTGTCCCGAAATTGTTTTTGATGGGCGAGATACTGGCCAGTTCCCAATAATATTCTCCATTTTTCTTCCTATTCTTAAACTCGCCCTGCCATCCATTTCCAGAACTGATTGCTTTCCAGAGTTTTTCGTAAAAACTGGCTGGCTGGAACCCGGATTTAAGAATACTGGGTTTCTTTCCTATGATTTCCTGATCATTCCACCCAGTTATCTTGCAAAACGCTGGATTAAAGAATTCGATATAGCCATCCTTGTCGGTAATAACTACTGAAATCGGACTTTGGATTATAGCCTGATGAAGCTTTTCAAATTCGCTTTGAGATTTTTTCTCATCGGTGATGTCGCGGTGAGTTCCGAACATTCTTAACGCTTTGCCTTTTTCGTCCCGAAGAACTGCGGCACGGCTTCTGATCCAGATGTAATTGCCGTTTTTATGACGAAGCCTGAATTCAGCTTCGTATACACGTAAATTGCTGTTAAGAAAGTTGTTAATGAAAAGAATCATTCGGTCTTTGTCTTCCGGATGAAGTAATTCTTCCCATATGGAGTAATCATCAGAAATTTCGTCCGGATAATATCCCAGGATTGATTTCCATTTTCTCGAGTAAAATGTTTTTCCCGAGCCAACCTCGTAGTCCCAAATGCCTAGATCTGCGGCTTCTATGGCCATCTCATAGCGTTGCTCGCTTTCGATTAGCTTTTCCTCAATGAGTTTGTGCCGGTTAATATTGCGGAGGATAATTAATACGGATTGCTGTAAATTCGAAGGGTCGATTTCCGGAACCATGGATAAATTCCACCAGATTTTTTTTTCACCTTTAACAATCAAAATGTCAGCTTCTTTCTGTTTTTGTTGCTGAAAAACCTGAGCAATCAGGTTTGAAATTTGCAGTGTATTTTCTTTGAATAGCTGGCTTTCTTCAAGTGTTTTTCCAATATTACCGGCTGCTTTTTCACCAAATTTGGCTGTAAAATTTTTGGAAACGTAAATAACCTGCATATCTGGATTTACCCTCACAAGTACCTCTTTAAGTTTATCGGGCAATGTTTGGTCGATTAGTTTCTCCGACAGTGGAACTTCTTCAAAACTAATAAGCGTAATGCCCGAACTTAGAGGTGTAACCGAGATTGAAAGAGTGCTGTTTTTACGTTTTAAGGATAAGTGGCTAATTTTATTTGCCTTAATGGCAGGGAGTAATTCGTTTTCAAAGAAGAAGCGGATGTTTTTTTTAAGCCCTTCCGCAATTAGTGTAAAATTTATATTCCAATCCAAATGCTCTTTCCTGAGAATTTGGTTGATCTGTCCCGATAACTCATCAACCTGAAGATTTTCACTGAGTTTTATATATCCTGAAAGATTTTCAGTCTTATTGTTTGAAAGAAACATGGCCTCTTTTAAATTTATTAATTACTTAAATTTAGTGAATAAAACGTTAACAAACATAATTGGAGGTGTTTTTTTTTCAGTTCGGATTGGAAAAAATCTAAATTAATTTTTCTAATCACGTAATCAGTTTGACTTAGCGAGAATTTGTTACAAATAGTTTCGGTATTCTCAATACAGGAACCTTTTGATTTTTTGGGTTGGTGTTTTTTCAAAAGGGATGGGTTGGAGCACAACCCGCTGGATTTGCGAAAACTTATTGAGTTCAATATTCACTTTATTTTGAATTTCCTTCAGAATCTCATCTGTTTTGTCAGTCAAGTACAGAACAGCTTCCGTTTTCATGTTCTGATATTTATTTTCAAGCTCTTCCATGTTTAAATGCACCAAGGCAACAAGCCTTCCTTTTTGTTCGACGACAAGTGATTCCAGAACGTATTCCATTCGGTTGATTAGTGATTCGATTTCCTCAGGGTATATATTTTCCCCGCTTGAACCAACAATCATATTTTTCATTCGACCCTTGATGAAAAGCTTTCCATCTTTGTCAAAACAACCCAAGTCTCCGGTTTTTAGCCAACCATCTTCAGTAAACGTGTTTTTGGTAATTTCAGGTTCTTTGTAATAACCCAACATTATATTTTCTCCTTTGGCCTGAATTTCACCCAACCCGGTTTTCTGATCTGGTTGGGCAATTCTTAGCTGAACCCCTTCCACTGGCAATCCGGTTGACTGGAAACGGGTTTTCCCAACTCCGGCACCAGCAAGCAATGGCGACGCTTCTGTCATGCCATAACCAATGGCCAAAGGAAAACCGCCCTCCATCAAAAATCGTTCAACATTATCGTCCAATTTTGCACCGCCAATGCCAAAGAACTTCAGCTCGCCACCAAACGTTGCATAAAGTTTTTTTGCGGCGACTTTGTGTAACAGTTTTCTGGATGCTGGCAGTTTATAAAGGATTCGGGTTATAAACTTTAGGTTAATTTCAGGCAGTATTTTTGATTTGTATATTTTTTCGATGATCAAAGGGACAACCAGCATGACTGTTGGCTTGACCTGTTGCAAAGCCGCCAATAAAATTGAGGCCACCGGAGGTTTTTTTAAGTAGTTTACCGTAGCTCCATATTTGATTGGTAGTATGAGTCCTAAAGTGTTTTCGAACGTATGCGAAAGTGGCAAAACAGAAAGGAAGCGATCTCCGGGTTTAATGTTCTGAATGATCCAACTTTGCTGGGCAGTCCAAACAATATTTTTGTGGCTCAGCATTACTCCCTTTGATTTTCCTGTTGTTCCAGAGGTGTAAATGATCGAGCAAAGATCTTTTTCTTCGATTTTGGGGTATTCGAAAAGCTGTTCGTTCATCTCCTCAAATAAGGGCTGGGTGGTGTTTGAAACGATTTGAAAATTCTCAATATTTATGACTGTAAGCCCTGCTATTGATTCAAGTTTTGGTCGCAACGTTTCTGACACGTATACCACAGATACATCGGCATGTTGAATGATGTTTTTTATTTCGTTAGGGTGAAAGTCTGGAAGGATTGGAACAACAACTGCCCCAAGCACGCATGTGGCGAAAAATGCGATGCCCCATTGCGGCATATTCATACTTAAAATGGCAACTTTATCGCCCTTTTTTACACCAATTAACTGAAGTTGAAGTGCTGCCTTTTTAACTTCAGTTTCCAGTTGCTTGTAGGTTAGGTTTTCTTCCCCGGCAAATATCAGTGACTGACTATTTGCAAAATCCCTAAAACTTGCCTGCAACATAGCAGGGATAGTCAATACTTCTAGCCTCCTCATAATTCAGTATTAAATCGCCGGTCGAAAAATATTCTAACTCTTCAAAATTATATAAATGTTCTGTTTGGCATTAAAATTTATCTGAGTATTTAGATATTTTAGCTTTAAATACTGCGAAACGTAAAATTTATTCGAATTCTGGAATTGTTTCGTCGGAGTTTTGTTTGTCGTTATTGCTACTTTGATTCAATTACTGAAATTAAGCTTAAGTATGCCATGGGATAATCTGTTTGTTAGCTGATTATAAAATTGCAAAATAAATAGGGTCGGATGTTCCGAAAGAGACCTTAAATGATATAAATTTGAAAGGAAATGGATACTACCGAAATCATACAAAAGACAGCACAATTTATCGAATCCCAGTTTCGATCAGATGGAAGCGGGCACGACTGGTTTCATGTTGATCGGGTGCGAAAAATGGCGCTTCGTATCGGCGAACAGGAGGAGGGTTGCGATTTATTTATTGTTGAGATGGCCGCACTGCTCCATGATTTGGACGACTGGAAACTGAATGGGACTGAATCACAAAACGGTAGTAAAACGAAGAAATGGCTTGACAATATTGAACTTGAAGCCGAAGTTGCCCGGACTATTTTGAGAATTACGGAAGAAGTGTCGTTTAAAGGTGCTGGCATAGAAACTCCGGTTCAATCAATGGAAGCTGCTGTAGTTCAGGATGCTGATCGGCTTGATGCAATTGGCGCAATAGGAATTGCCCGCACTTTTACTTATGGCGGACATAAAAGCCGGTTGATCTATGATCCGTCAATATCGCCTGTTATGCACGATGACTTTCAGGAGTATAAAAACAACACTGCACCAACAATAAATCATTTTTATGAGAAATTGTTATTGCTGAAAGATCGGATGAATACCAAAGCTGCCGGAGTAATTGCAGAACAAAGGCACCAGTTTATGAAAGACTATTTAACTCAATTTTATGATGAGTGGGAGGCAATACGATGAAAAAAACAATTACCAATACTTCGATTATGAAAATTGAACACCTAGCAATTTGGACACGCGATTTGGAAGGTATGCGCAATTTTTATACGCATTATTTTAATGCTTCGTCCGGATCGGGTTACTACAACCATTCCAAAGAGTTTCGATCTTATTTCCTTTCATTCGAAGGTGAATGCAGATTGGAATTAATGCAAATGCCAACAGTAACGAATAATAAAAATGATTATCGGAAACACTATTCCGGTATTGCTCATTTTGCCTTTAAAGTTGGTTCACGCGAACGGGTCGACCAAATTACGGATATGCTCCAGCAAGATGGTTTTGAAATTATCAGCCCCGGAAGGATGACCGGAGATGGATATTACGAAAGCGCGGTTTATGATCCGGAAAAAAACAGGATTGAAATAGTTGCCTGACAAGCGCCGGAAAATAGTCATTGATCATTAGAAAATGACTATTTCCTGCCTGGCATGTTTTCGGCAGCGTATTGCAGTTGCTCGTACCATTCTTCGCCGTATTTCCGGATTAAAGGTTCTTTCAAAAAAACATAAAGAGGTAATTCTGCGCCTTTACCACACTCGCGCCCCGGTTTGCAAATATCGATCTGTTGGTAATTTACCGCGTCAAATCGTTTATATTCTGTTATTCGGATCGGGAAAAGGTGGCAGGAAACCGGCTTCCGGAAAGTGATTTTTCCATCCAGAAAAGCTTTTTCGATACCACATTTCAGAATGTCATTTTCCTTGTAGGTATAAACGCACTGCTTGTTATTTTCAAGCGGTGTTACCAAGTCGCCATCCGAATCAATCACAGCAAATCCTTGTTTTATAATCTCATTTCTATGGTTATCAGTCAAGTAAGGTTCTATTTCCGGATAAGATTCCTGAATGGCTTTTACTTCCTCAGGAGTAACCGGTGCGCCCGAATCGCCTTCAACACAACAGGCTCCTTTGCATTTCAATAAATCACAAAGGAATTTCTTCTCCAGAATATCTAAACTAACAATGGTACGTCCGATTTCGAGCATAGAGGGGAAAATCTGAAAGTCGGAAGATCGGAATCGGAAGACTTTAGCTTCGGTCCTTGGTCTTCCGACTTCTGAACAATTTTATTTTTCAATCAACACCTTACCAGTCATTTCTTCCGGAATTTCCAGGCCCATGATAGACAAAAGGGTAGGAGCTACATCGGCTAGGATACCGTTGTTGATTTTAACGTTTTTATTTTCAGAGATGTAAATACAAGGAACCGGGTTCAGCGAATGAGCCGTGTTGGCCGATCCGTCTTCGTTGACAGCGTTGTCAGCGTTTCCGTGGTCGGCAATGATGATGACTTCGTATCCGCCTTTCTGGGCAGCTTCAACAACGGCTTTTACGCATCCATCAACAGCAATTACTGCTTTGGCGATGGCTTCGTAAACGCCGGTATGGCCTACCATGTCGCCATTGGCGAAGTTCAGGCAAACAAAATCAGCAGTTCCGTTTTCCAGTTCAGGAACGATCAAATCGCGAACCATTGGAGCCGACATTTCAGGCTGAAAATCGTAAGTCGGAACCTTGGGTGATGGTGCCAAAAGCCTTTTCTCGCCAAGAAATTCTTCTTCGCGGCCACCACTGAAAAAGAAAGTGACATGCGCATATTTTTCGGTTTCAGCAATACGGATTTGCTTCATTCCGGCTTTCGAAACGATCTCGCCCATCGTGTTGTTTAGGTTGGGCTTGTCGAAAATAACATGGATGTTTTTGAAATCAGCCTTGTAGTTGGTCATGGTGTACCACTGCAAAGGAATGGTTTTCAATCCGAATTCAGGAAAATCTTGCTGAGTAAAAGCAATGGTTGTCTGGCGTAAACGGTCGGTGCGGAAATTGAAACAGATGACCACATCGTTTTCCTGGATGGTAGCCAATGGTTTTCCGTTTTCGTCAACCATCACGATTGGTTTCATAAATTCATCGGTAACACCAGCTTCATATGACTCTTTTACCGTTTTCAGCAAGTCAGTCGAAGGAGTTCCTTTTCCTTCAGTATATAAATCATACGCCAGTTTAAACCGGTCGTAGTTTTTATCGCGATCCATGCCGAAATAGCGGCCAATCAGCGATGCAAATTTACCGTTGGTGCCTTCCAGATTTTTCAGGTCTTCTTCCAGAAAGCCCAATCCTGAACGTGGATCGGTATCGCGTCCGTCGGTCAAGCCATGGATGAATGTATTTTTCAGGCCAAAGTCGGTTCCAATCTGGCAAAGTGCAACCATGTGGGCGCTCAGCGCATGAACTCCGCCAGGTCCAATTAAGCCAATCAGGTGAACATTTTTGTTATTCTCTTTCGCATAAGTAAAAGCCTTCACAATTTGTGGCTCAGTCCAAAGTGTTTTTTCACGGATGGCTTTGGTTATTTTTACCATGTCCTGATAAATTACACGCCCGGCACCAATATTGAGGTGTCCAACTTCTGAATTTCCCATTTGTCCGTCGGGCAAACCAACATATTCGCCACAGGTAAGCAGTTGCGAGTGTGGGTAGTTGGCATTCAGGTAATCCATGAATGGCGTTGGAGTTGAAGCAATAATGTCTCTTGCAGAACCATCGCCGATTCCCCAACCGTCGAGTATCATTAAAAGAGCTTTTTTATGTGTTGCCATAATTTATATTCGTTTTAAATAGTGTACTAACTTGCGACACAAAAGTATCGTTTTTTCGTTTGATCCGATCAAGATTTCCTGCCGCTTAAAATGAATTAACAATTTACTTTTATTCAGGTTGCAATTCCTTGTAAGTTTTAACATATGTACTGAAACAGAAATTCGGGGCCCGGGCGTCAACTTAATTCGGATTCTCTGGTTTTATGTATTTGCCGTTGGCTCAAGAACCAATTATTTATTGTTTCTCGCGGACCAAAATATGAATAATTATTTCGTTCAATTGCCTATCTTTAACCTATGAACCTTAATATGCTGCTATGAATTTAAACAGAATTATTTCAGTCGTTTTCGTTTGTTCTTTCGCTTTTGTTCTCCCGGTGGTTGGCCAGGATTCTAATTTGCATTCGTCTGCCATTCAACGAGATATAGTAATAGCTGACCTCAACTTAGCGGAACTGGCCCAAAATATAAATACGTCAGGAAATGAAATCCCTTCCGCTGGTTCGCTCCGGCATGATTCGGAGATTCAGAATCAGCAGACGATAAATAGTCCTGATCTTTCAACCCTACGGCTGGGAAATAAAATCGTGCCATTGACTAATCCTGTTTATCAGTTGCTCGATTATTTCGAAACAAAAGGCGATTTGGGATTTTTGCCTCAGGCCAAGCCTTATACGAAGGTGGTTATCGCCGAACTTCTAATCAAACTTTCAGCAAAAGAAAATTTGACGGATCGCGAAAAACGCCTCGTTCAGCAACAGCTTGCCGACATAATGCAGGATACCAATAGCCTGAAAATATACAAACAAGCTACTGAAAATACCTATTCGGTTGTTGGTTTTAGTGCCGAAACATCGGTGCGTAGCGGCTTTGGCGACAAGGGGACATGGTCAACCAGTTTGGTCGGCGAACCTTTCCTTTCCGGAGATTTGGGTAAGCACCTGACTTTTACTGCCGGAATGGGATTGGCTGTTGAGCGGCTATCACCGGATATTTTTTATCAGTCGTATACCCGCAATAAACAAGTCGTGTTTCCGTACGAAACTGTTGGATATTCTTATTTGCCATATCAGTTTAATTTCGATACGATGTGGGCGCATGTTTTGGCTTCGGGTACATCTGGCGAAGGGAAACCTGTTAAAAAGGATGTGACTGCCGGAATGATCTATCATACCGAGCTGAATGGCTCTTGGTTCGACGGGGCAGTTCAGATGAGCATCAACAATCAACGACGCGCTTGGGGTCACGACCAAAATAATCTGGTACTTTCGTCCACCGCACGCCGGTTTCCTGGAATTGAGCTGAAAATTCAACCGGCCAAATGGATACGTTATTCGTATGTGATGGGATCGTTGTTCTCGTATGCCAGCCAGGATTCAAACTATAGAAGGCAAATTTATGGGTATGATTTAGGTGAGGTACAAAAGAATTTTACCTATCATCTTTTAGAGTTTATACCTACCCGATGGTTGCAGGTTTCGGCTGGCGGCGGCAATATCTGGTCGAAGCGCTTCGAATTGGCTTATATGGTTCCGTTTGTAATGCCACATTTCACCCAAATTGACGTTGGTGATCACGATAACCTGAGCATGAATTTTGATGCCGCTCTGCTGATTCCGGCGGTAGGGAAGGTTTGGGGTAGTTTCTTTGTGGATGAAATTAGTTTCACTCAAACCAAAAATATGTTGAAAAAGCCTCGGAATCGTTATGCCTGGCAGTTAGGATGGAAATCAAACTTGCTCTCCGGAATTATTCCTGGTACCACTTCGACTTTGAAATATACCCGGCTCACCCCTTATGTTTACACGCATTATCCTGAAACTAATTTTAATACTTTCGGAACCAATCGAGCCTTGGATATGACTTATACCCATGATGAATTTAATCTGGGTTTTTACCTTCCACCCAATTCTGCGGAACTCAACTGGAAGCTGGTGAATGTTGCTGTTTCTGATTTGGTTTTATCGCTCGACAATCGATTAATTATTCATGGTACAAACGATTTGTCAAGTACTAACGTTTATCAGATTTATGGTGATGTATACAAGTATCAATCAAGAACTGTGACTGAAGTAAATAAATATCCGCTCCTAAATTTTACGAAGGATGGAATTTACGATTGGACGGTGATGTCGGAGTTTAAATTTGACTGGAAGTTGCGGAATTCTGGCTTACTGAATTATTACCGGTTGGTTGGAAGCCTGGGCTATTCTAAAACATGGTGGAGGAGTAACGAAAGTCAGGTTGTTGCACCTGAACCCCGAAAATTATTTACCGGAAGTATCGGCATTGTGGTGGAAATGTAGGTTGCCTATAACAGAAAACCTCCAATCCATTTGCTTTTTAACAAAAGGATTGGAGGTTTTTTATTTTCAGTTGCGGGTTCGCCTAACTTTTGGTGACTTGAAGGCCTGTATTTGAAATGCTGAAATCGACAAACCGAGCCCTGTGATTAACTGGGTTGGTTATCAATTCATGCCTGATCTGAGTGGCAGTTTTTTCGTCATCAGCCATAATAAACATGAACCCGCCACCACCTGCACCCAATAATTTGTGTCCGACTGACCAGGGTGCCACTCGGTTGATGAGTTGCTGTATTTCCGGTGTATTGGTTCCGGCGTCGAGTCGCTGGTTCAACTCCCAGCTTCGTTTGATGTTTCGTCCCAAGCCTTCAAAATCTTTTGCCGATAGGGTGGCGCTGGTGTTTTCTGCATGTCCTTTCAATTCTTCAAGAATCGAAAGATGGGTAGCCGAATTCAGGAACATTCCCCTGACAATATCAGCCAAGATGTTTTTGGCCACGCGGGTAATACCGGTGTAATAAAGCAGCATCCGGTTTTTATAGATGGGATCGCAAAATAGCGACTCGGGCAACCATTTGATCAGTGGGCTTTGCAGTTTTCCCGGGCTAGTTTCGAGCAACTTAATGCCTTCGAGGATTCCGCCGAACTGATCTTGCCAGCCACCACCGGTGGTCAGCAATTGTTCGAGTGCCAGCGTACGCCTTCCTATTTCGGCTTTGTCCCATCCCAAAGCACAAACTTCGGAAAGAGTGCCGAGTACGGTGGCTGCCAGAATAGAACTGGTCCCTAGTCCAGAACCTTTGGGAACTGCCGAAAGAATGGATATTTCGAGTCCGCCGCCAGCATCGGTAAGTTGCTTTTGCAGGCTTTGGAATTTCCGTTGCGAAAATTCAGGAATAAATCCGGAAAGGGCCAGTGCCGCTTTCGTAATGGCGAATGGTGATCCAACGCTGTAGAATTGGCGCAGTTCTTCGTAGGTCGAAATGGTTTCCTGTGCGCCCAAATCGATTGACCGAAGTACAAAAGTCGGTTCTTCAGAAGCTTTGATGTAGCAGTGCAGTGGTGGTTGCCCGTTGAGTTCGACAGCCAGATTGAGTACTTTTCCGCCATAAAGAAAGCAGTAGGGTGGTGTGTCCGACCACCCGCCAGCCAGGTCGAGTCTCACGGGACTGCGTCCCCATGCAATCTGGTCGGGCAGCAAGTTTATGGACGGGTCAACCGGATGTTGGTGAAAATGATATAGAACAGAGTCGCGCAGGTAGTCAAATGCTTTTTTCTCTTCCTGATGATATTCCATACCAAGTTTACGCAAAACGCTTGCCCTAAACATGTGCGCATGCAACGGAAGCCAGTCGTGGCTTTTAGCCGGAAGCTCTTCGGGCAATTGCATTTCATATTTAATATATTCGTCAGCCAGTTTCTCCAGGTCGAGCTGATAGAAAACCGAGTTTGCATAGTTGCGGGCAATTGACGGGATTGCCTTTGTCCGGAGTCTGTTGCTTTGTTTCTCAACTTCAGAAATGACACATATTCGACTGATTTCATCGGCACTTACCCGCATTGAGTTTAACCATAACCCACTGAAGTAGCTATTGGGCTGAGGCTGTGCATCAAATAGCCATTGCAGGAATGTGTCGCTGAGTTCTTCGATTTTCAGGATTGGGAATAACGGAAGGGACTGGATGTCGGCTGGAAGTTCCTGAGTTTTGAATGCGTTGGACAATCCATGGTTTTCAAGCCATTGAGTTAAGGGCATTTCCATGAAAAGCGTCGATGCGTGAGTGTATTCTCCTCTGAACGGATCGTTAAACCCGTAATTCCGGAGAACAAATCTGCTTTCGCCAACAGGAACAAAATCGAGGCAGTTGCCTTTGTTTAAGCGCAGTTTCCAATTGTTTTCAGGGATGTTGGTTAACGCATGGTTTCCCTGAAACTGCCAACCTTCCGGAATAAACGAATTTTCGATCCAGAGGTTGGTGTGGTGAGCATCAAGTCTGGCATATGTATCCGAATTTAAAACAAAAATCGAAGGATGAGGTTTGATTTGCCGGTGCCAGATCTCGCGTTGGTCGGTAATCCGGTTCTGAATAGCGAGGTTAGACGTGATCAGTTCGGAGGTATTGCCCAAATGATAAAACTCACCACCGTCAAGGTTCACCAGCGCAACACTCAACTTATTGATTTCTTCATCGGCCTGAATGGGAGTGTTTCCCATGGCGATCCCGAATTCACTGTACAGGTCGTAAAAATCGGGAATTTGGTTTTTGTAGGTTTTCCCATTCCAGCCGCAGCGGTCCATCAGCAATTGGATTGCTTTCGGACTGAGGAGCCAAATGCCGATGTCCATCAGGAAATAGTACTCGTGGATGAGTTCCTTGATTTTCGGGGTGGATGGTTTCTGCAACATAAATTGCATCTGTCCGGGAGAATCGTGGCTTGCAAAAAAAACACCATGGTTGGTTGCTTTTTCAGGTTCGAGCCACAGACCAAAACAAACTACATCGGCTTCCGGAATTTCAGGAATCGTTTTGCCTGAAAATATCAGGGTATCACCGCTGGCAATCAATGTATTTAGTTTGCCGGGAGCCTGGTTGAGAATCTGGTCGAATAGTGGAGCCTGAAGGTGAATCAGCCGCTGGTTGAGTTGCTGCCCGCGCGACCATCTGAATACCGGCATGGGCAGTAAACTTTTTCCAAGTGTGGCATAGGCCGGCAAGCGGCGGCTTTGTCCGCCGGCATGAATGATTACCCGTTTTTCTTTTGGTAACCATTCTTCGAACTGGCTTGACGACTCATCCTGGAATAATTCTGTTAGCAAATAGGAAGTTCCCCCGCCTGATCCAACTCTTTTTTCAACCGGATCAGACGCGATAAACCAATCTTCAGGAGAGAGGCCGGATATTTGATGAAAGTACGGTATTGTATTGGGCGGAACCGAAATGAGGTGCTTCATTTTTTAGGATTTCACGGATTTATACGGATTTCACGGATGGTGTATTGATGAAACGTTTCCATTTAAGACTTGACTGACCAGAATTGATGAGCAATCCAACTTCGAAGTTAGTAACTTTTAGGTAGTTGACTACCTGTTTCGAATTGTCGGGATGAATAAAGTTGGCTGCTTTTATTTCAAGAATGATCGAATTGTAACACACAAAATCTGCTACAAAAAATTTATCCAATGGTTTTCCATCAAATTTGATGTTTAATCTTTTTTGCTGGGAATATGGAATTTGTTGTTTTTCAAATTCTAACCGAAGTGCTTCCTGATAAACTGACTCTAAAAAACCAGAACCTAAAGCTTGATGTACTTTTATACAAGCCCCAATTATACTATATGTTTCTGTTTCAAGAATTAGAGCCATCGGTGTAATCCGTTTGAATCAGTGAAATCTATTGTTATTTTAAATACCAATGATACAACTTTACAATTCCGTCTTCAATTTCTATCTGATGATGCCATCCCAAAGCGTGAAGTTTAGATGGGTTGGTGAGTTTGCGCATCGTGCCATCGGGTTTCGATGTATTAAATTCCAGATCGCCCTTAAATCCTAATTTTTCTTTGATCAGGAATGCCAAATCGCGGATCGAGATTTCTTTTCCAGTTCCGATGTTTATGTGGGTATTGCGGATTTCCCGAATGACGGAGGAATTATTCTGAATGGTATCTTTAAAATCAATATTTTCCATCAAAAAAACACAGGCATCGGCCATTTCTTCACTCCAAAGGAACTCGCGCATCGGTGATCCTGTTCCCCAAATTTCGACAGATACGAATTGCTCGGATTTTGACGGCGAAACACGGATTCCATATTTTGAAAGGATCGCCAGAATATCATCATTGGTATTGCTTCCTGAAATGCCTTCTATCGGGCGTTTATTTAAATCTTCACGAATGGCGCCCCATTTGTTTTCTTCCAGGCATTTGCCCAAATGCATTTTCCTAACCATGGCTGGCAATACATGTGATTTTTCTAAGTCGAAATTATCGTTTGGGCCATAGAGGTTGGTTGGCATCACCGAAATGAAATTTGTGCCATATTGCAGGTTGTAGCTTTCACAAAGCTTGATCCCGGCAATTTTTGCAATGGCATAAGGCTCATTGGTATATTCGAGTGGGCCTGTCAAAAGGCAATTTTCGGGCATGGGCTGTGGTGCCTCGGCCGGATAAATACAGGTTGACCCCAGGAACAGCAATTTCTTCACCTGATTCAGGTATGCCGCATGAATGACATTGTTCTGGATCATGAGGTTCTCGTAGATAAACTGACCGCGGTACGTGTTGTTGGCAACAATACCACCCACTTTGGCTGCTGCCAGAATCACATACTCTGGCTTCTCTGCTGCAAAAAACGTATTTACCGCATTGGTATCCATCAGGTCCAGTTCATTGATGGTTTGCCCAATAAGGTTGGTGTATCCTTTCGACTGGAGATTTTTCCAGAGTGCAGAACCTACAAGTCCGAGATGACCTGCAACGTATATTTTCGAGTCTTTATTCATGATTGTTATTTAAAAAGTTTATCCACAAATGCACCCAAATATCCACAAATGCAAGCGATTTAAAGGATAATGCGTTTGTACTGGAGTTTGGTCGTTCCAAAGCTTACTAATAAGGCAATCTTTTTTCCTGTTGCTTTTAGATAATTTAGTACCTGTGCAGTATGTATTGAGAGAAAAGCTTCGGTAGCCTTAATTTCAAGAATGACCTCATTAAAACAGATAAAATCGGCAACGTGTTTTTTAGTCAGCAAATGATTCTTAAAGTAAATGTCAAGAATTTTTTCTCTTTCAAACGGAATACCTTGATAAGTAAATTCAAAATATAAAGCTTCCGGATATACTGGTTCAAGTAAACCGCATCCCAATTCATTTGCAACTTCGATACAGACACCTATAATATCATAACATTCATCTTTGAAAAGAAATTCATCAGTATTTATTTGTGTTCTATTTGTGTTTATCTGTGGATGGTAGAATTATTCGAAGTAATTCAACGTCCGGTAGCCGCCTTCCCTTAGCCACGCGTCTTTTTTCATGAGCTTAATGTCTGATTGCATCATATCCTCAACAAGTCCGTTGAGATCATATTTCGGTTCCCAACCCAATTTTGATTTTGATTTCGATGGATCACCGATTAAAAGGTCAACTTCGGTGGGACGAAAGTATTTCGGGTCGACAGCTACGATGGTATGAGGGGCGGTTCGCGATTTTATGCCACCTAAATAACGTTCCCCAACTTTTTCAATGAATCGTTTTTCATCAATGGCAGTAATAGAACCTTTTTCTTCGGCACCTTCACCTGAAAAGCTCATTTTAAGTCCAATTTCGGCACACGACAACTTGATAAAGTCACGGATCGTAGTGGTTATGCCAGTGGCAATCACATAGTCGTCGGGTTGGTCTTGCTGAAGAATTAAATACATCGCTCTGATGTAATCTTTGGCATGTCCCCAATCGCGTTTAGAAGAGAGATTGCCCAGAAAAAGCTGTTCCTGCATCCCAAGAGCAATACGACTAATTGCGCGGGTAATTTTGCGGGTAACAAAAGTTTCACCTCTGATGGGTGATTCGTGGTTAAACAAAATCCCATTACTGGCATGCATCTTATAAGCTTCGCGGTAGTTTACCGTTATCCAATATGCATACATTTTAGCAACAGCATAAGGCGAGCGTGGATAAAACGGAGTTCTCTCTGTTTGTGGCACTTCCTGCACCATCCCATATAATTCGGAAGTCGAAGCCTGATAAATACGGGTCTTCTCAACTAGCCCGAGTAACCGCACTGCTTCCAGAATGCGTAAGGTTCCAAGTCCGTCGGCGTTGCCGGTGTACTCCGGAGTTTCAAAGCTAACAGCGACATGAGACATTGCTGCAAGGTTGTATATTTCGTCAGGTTGTGTTTCCTGAATGATACGAGTCAGGTTCATGCTGTCAGTCAAATCTCCATAATGAAGCTTGAAATGACGGTTTTCAACATGGGGATCTTCATAAATATGATCGATTCGTTCGGTATTAAACATCGACGAACGTCGTTTAATGCCATGAACCATGTATCCCTTTTTTAACAGAAATTCACTAAGGTAGGCGCCGTCCTGGCCGGTAACCCCTGTAATTAATGCAGTTTTTTGTGTCATTTTTATTGTGTTGTGAGTTAATAATTGTCTTGTATTGGTTTGGAAATGGCGTGATGCTTTTACATTCCAAATTAATAAGCGTTGATAATCATGTTACCATCTTTTCTATAAACTCCAATAATCTAATTTTTTGATCCGATTGGCATAGAGTCCTTTTACATCAACCAACAGGCAGGTTTCATTGGCATACTTTAAAAAATCAGGTTCGGCCATTTCCCTGTATTCGTGATGCGCAACCGCAACAATAATGGCATCGTAAGTTCCTTCGGGCTGTGGTTTCATTTCAATCTGGTATTCGTGCATCACCTCTTGTGTATCTGCATGCGGATCGACCAAATCGACACTTACACGGTACGATTGTAATTCGCGGACAATATCCGCCACTTTGGTATTTCGCACATCAGCTACATTTTCTTTAAAGGTAAAACCTAATAAAAGTACCCGTGATTGGCTCAGGTGTTTGTCAACTGCCAAAATTCGTTTTACTGTTTGCTTGGCAATGTAGCCACCCATCGAGTCATTAACGAAACGTCCGGCATCGATGAGGTGTGCATGATACCCTACTTGTTTGGCCTTGTGAACCAGATAGTAGGGATCAACCCCAATGCAATGGCCACCGACAAGGCCCGGATAGAACTTCAGAAAATTCCATTTGGTCCCGGCGGCTTCTATTACATCGTAAGTATTGATACCTATGCGGTTGAAGATGATTGACAATTCGTTCATCAGGGCAATGTTAACATCGCGCTGTGTATTTTCGATGATTTTGCCTGCTTCGGCTACTTTAATACTTGGGGTGCGATGTACTCCGGCGGTAATGATTTGTTCGTAAACCCGTGCAACAACTTCGAGCGATTCATTGTCACAACCCGAAACGATTTTTGTTGTGTTTGTGAGGGTATGTACTTTGTCACCCGGATTAATCCGTTCGGGCGAATATCCGACCTTAAAGTCGATACCACATTTCAATCCCGATTCACGTTCAAGAACTGGCACGCAATCTTCTTCGGTACAACCCGGATAAACGGTTGACTCATAAACTACGTAATCTCCCTTTTTCAGGATCTTCCCAACAGTTGTGCTTGCACTGATAAGCGGATGGAGGTCGGGTTGTTTATACTCATCGATGGGAGTTGGCACTGCCACTATAAAAAAGGATGCTTTTCGCAATTCTTCAGGGTCGGACGTGAAAGTAATATCAGTGTTGTCGAATTCTTTGGCGGTTAATTCCTTACAGGGATCTATCCCATTTTTCATCATTTCTACCCGCCTGCCATTGATGTCGAAGCCAATGACCGACATTTTACGTGCGAATTCAAGTGCAATAGGTAGGCCAACATAGCCAAGCCCAATCAAGGCCATTTTTCTTTGGCGGTTTAAGAGTTGAGTGAGCATATTGTGAGGTTGATCGATTATAATTTTATAGAAACTAGGTGCATGGTTGAAAGATCTGCGATGATTCTTTACACGAACAACATATTTCTCAAAAATAGAAAGTCTTTTTGAGTATAGGAAATTGTTGAGATTAGTTTTGGATTAGCATTTCCATTCTTGATTCTGAGTAAAGTTTTGGACAATTCAGAAAGTAGTAACCGAATGTTTGCTGGTCGCAGCCTGATTCAAAGAAATGAAAGGAGTAACATAAACTGGATCGTTCAATAATTTGTTTGATTTCATTTAGGCTGACCAGTGTTTGATTCACGGCTTCGCATTCTCTGTCACATGTCCAGTTGAAGCCTTTATTAAAATCGAAGAGTTCAAAAGTAACTCAAAAAGGTTATATAAATCAATAAGAGATCGTGATAATTTTAAAAAAAAATAATGATAGCAATACAAACATTTTGATATGTATTTGGGAAAACCTTTTGGTGTATTGGTTAATTGCTAGAACTTCCAAAAGCCTGAATAGGACAATCCAAGCATTATAGCCAGATTGTTGCCATACATAGAACCTTGATCTCCAGAAATCCCAAGACTTATTTGCGTGTTTTTTATGAATTTTGCCGCAGTTGAAGTTTCCAGTTGCCATGAAAGCTGTTTCTGAGAACTTTTGTAAATGGGGGCTGTCGCTCCAAAATTTTCAGAACAGGCCAATGTTATTCTATAATTGACTGTTTTTATGCTTCCTTTTCCGGAGAAATAATAGAGCCTTACAGTATTATTAACGATCGTGGTTGATCCACCTTTATTGTATTTTGGTGAGGTGAGCCACGGATTCCCAATAGTCATACCCTTATAACTCCAACCATTAGGGATTAAGCTGTTAGTGTAATAGCCATCCTGTCCTCCAAAAATAACACCATCCAGGTCGTGCCATGGGCCGCTTTGATCGGTGGTACTTAGATACTCGAAAACGAAATGATTAAGGGGTTTAAATTTTGAAAGTTTGACTGACATTCCCCAAAGCCCATCCTCGATGGTCGGTGTGTTTGTAATAAACTTTATAGCCGGAGAATCTTCTGCAATACTTTGCCAGTAAAAGGAAACAAGTGCAATTCTAAATTTCATATCCAACCCCAGATTTTGGGAAATAATGTGATTTCCCAAGGCATTCGCCTGATCTTTCCAGTCGGAGGTGGAGTTTCCGCTTTTCCCCAGAAAAATCCGGAGATAATTTCCCCATGTTACCGGCATTGTTCCGTATACATCGGATTGTCCGCCCCATTGCACCACATGTTGAACTCCATACGAAACGTTTACTGGAAACGCACCTCCCAGTCGGATATAGGCATATTTGTGATGTAACAATAGATTCTCAAAATTTTTCTGATTTTCGAACCAGCCATGAGAAAGGCCACCCTTGACCTCCAAAAAACCTTTGGTGTAAGGGATGCTAACAAATCCGTTGGATTCAATTGTTAGTTTGGGCATGGGCCTGCTGTTTTGTGACCACAACATTCCTCCACTCGAAAGCTCTTCGTCTTGATTACCAAAAACCTGTCTTTTACTACCGGCACTAACATTCAGGAAGTATATTTTCCCTTGGGCATAGAATTCTCCTGGGAAAAACCTGTTTCTGGTGCTTGAGATATTTCCGTCTAGTTCTACCCCAAACCCGTAGTCAAAGGTATTTAGCTTCCTTACTTCTTTGTGCATGGTTCCCCAAACTGCCAATGAGTTGGGTGAAATGTCGAATCGATCAAATTGGTTTGCGGTTGATAAAAAAGGGGCATAAGCTCCAGTTCCTCCGTTAAAGCGCGTATTGATCGTGTATTTGACCGAATCCGCTTGGCTTTGGGCCTGAAGTAAAACTGATGCAAGTAAAAGGACTAGTGTTTGAAAATATCTGATTTGCATGGAAGTGCTTTTATTATTCGTTAGGGTTGAAACATCCAGACATCTGATTTTCGTACTTCGTCATCTTCGCCTCCCATAATGTATCCTTTACCATTAATCACAAATGCAGCAATATTCTGACGAGCCCCACCCGGGAAATCGCCGCAGTTACTCCATTTATTGATCAATGGGTCATACTTAACCACATCCGACAAGAGTCTGCCCCCATTCAACGATCCATTCCAATAACGCCCCAGCATGATGTATCCTTGCCCGTTAATGGATATTCCTTTCGAAAGAACACGGACTTTGGGTAAATCAGCCACCCTGCTCCATGTATCCGTTTCGGTGTGGTAACAATAAAAGTCTTTATACCTTTCAATGTCGAAGCCTGTCCCAACATAAAGGTTTTTCCCAATCGCAAACCCGGCAGTACCCGATCGTTTCACCGGGCAATCCTTTAGCTGAGTCCATACATTGGTTTTTGGATTGTATTTATAAGTATCGGGCTTAAATTGGGTACTCGTATAGCCCTCGGTGGTATAAATACAATCGTCGATTACAGCACAAAACAAATCGTTCGAAGCTTTTCCCGGAAATGAAGAAACTTGTTTCCATGTGTCGTTTTTCAGATCATATTCCCAGAGATCGTTGTAAATGGGCCCGGTATATGGTGCAATGGCTCCCAGACCGACATAGGCTTTATCGCCAATTACCGCGCCGATAGCCTTTACCCTGGCTTCACCAGGGAAGTCAGTTTTTCGTGTCCATTGATCGGTTTGGCTATCGTATTCCCAAAGGTCTTTCAGAAAATCAACTTTCCAACCAGACCGTCCCAGACATACGTAAGCTTTGCCCTGATAGGTGAAAGAGGTAGCCGAAGCACGCGCATCCCCCGGGAAGTCGTTCAGTTGTGTCCAGTTGCTGATAGGTGTTGATTCAAACTTTTGACAGGCGCATAAAAAGAGAATACACAGAAGCAGACAACCATGCCCTATTTTAGAATCCATATTTTAATAAATATAATGATATTTAAAGTTTGAAATCCTTTAGCGACCATGTTTTGCTGGTGATAAAGGATTTCATTGGAGGAATATTTGAATGAAGGGTTATGGTGAAATGAACGAAGTATCCATTCTAATTTCTGAAAACATTCACATATCAGGCTAATAAAATAGATTAAATGTCAGAAAGTTGAATGTTTTAATCACTTTTTTTATAACCAACTTGCCATTCTTTTTGATGTTAGGTTCCGCTTGATGTTCCTTTGATTCCTTGTCCTCCAAACCTGGAAATCTAGAGTGGATTTTAATCACAGGGTTGACGTTTGTAGGTTCTTCCGAATTCCTTGTTGACAAAATTGAGTCGAGTACTTCAAATTGTGAGTTTTTCGATTCAAATTCAGGAACAATCTTTTTCATCCGGGTAACGACCTGCCACTCATCTTCAACGTTCAGATTTTTTAGTAATTCTAGGATACTGGCCTCAACTGCCTTATAATTGAGTGGCCTTATTTTTCCAACCATGATTTTTTTGTTGCCGGTTGGAAGCGTTTCTTCCTTATCTGCAAGCAATTCCTCAAATAATTTTTCTCCCGGACGCAGGCCTGATTCAACAATCTGTATTTCGGTATGAGGTATAAAACCCGACAATGAAATCATTCGTTCAGCTAAATCATAAATACGGACAGGATCTCCCATGTCAAAAAGATAAATTTCTCCGCCATTTCCCATAAAACCTGCTTCCATTACCAATTGGCAGGCTTCCGGGATGGTCATAAAATATCGGATGATATCCCGGTGTGTTACAGTAACTGGTCCGCCATTACTGATTTGCTTTTTGAAGATTGGGATTACCGATCCATTCGATCCCAGTACATTGCCAAAACGAGTGGTTATAAACTGGGTTTTCATGCCGGAACGCTGAGATAAGGCTTGGATATAGATTTCGCAAATTCGTTTGGTCGCTCCCATCACGTTGGTGGGATTCACTGCCTTGTCAGTTGAAATCATTACAAACTTTTCCACGTCGAATTCAAGCGAAAGATCGGCAATGTTCCGGGTGCCGCCAACATTGTTGCTAATCGCCTCATGGGGCTGCATCTCCATGATTGGTACATGTTTGTATGCAGCCGCGTGATAGATGATTTGAGGTTGACATATGCTGAAGATTCTTCGCATTTTACTTACATTAGTTACATCGGCAACATAGGCATGTAACTGTACCTGACCAAGCATTGGTGAAATTTCATTTTTGATCTCAAAGATGGCTGATTCAGCCTGGTCAATAATCGTAATACTTTCAGGATTCAGATATACCAATTGCCTGACAATTTCAGAACCAATAGAACCAGCTCCACCAGTTACCATGACCCGTTTCCCTGCAATGCCTCGACTTATGGACTCAACTTTCATTGAAATGGGTTCCCGCCCCAACAGGTCTTCGATACGAATATTTCTGATCTTTCCTTCACCCAGTTTACCATCGATTAAATTGGAGGGATCAGAAACTTCTTTTACTTTTAGCTGATTGTCCAGACATTGGTCCACGATTTCCCGCTTTCGTCCAATTTCTAGATGGGGGCCAGATATGGCCAGAATCATTTCCTGAACTTTTTGTTCCCTAATTACATTGTCGAATGCCTTTTCCGGAGAAAATACCTTTACCCCTCCAACGCGCCTGTTCCACAGGCTGGGATTATCGTCTATAAAGCCAATAATATTGTAGTGGATATTCGTGTCTTTCATAATCACGCTATGTGCGATACTTCCCACGACTCCTGCGCCATAAATCATGACGTTGATTGTGTCATTTGGTTTTGCAAGCAGATTCCTGTAGGTAAACTGAACTCCGAGACGGAAAGATACCATCAGGAAAACCGAAAGAAAATAGTGAACGATAATGACTGACCAGGGAATAAGAAGAACTTCGGCTATGTTATGCCCAAAAATACTTAACAGAAAATACCCACCTGAAAATATCAAATGAGCCTTTGCAACGATAACCGCATCTTGCATGGTCGAATGTCGAAGTATGCCCCGGTGAGGTTTAAAAATTACGGCTGCCAGCATGAAAAAGGGAAGTCCCGTCATGAATTGTATCAACATCATGGGAACATTAACGTGTTCAGAAAAGAGGTTGAAGCGGAGTAGGTATGTCAGTAAAAAGGACGATGAAGCAATGGCCGCATCGACCATCAGAATAATCCAGCGTGGTAAAAATCCTTTGTCAATTAATTCCTTTAATTTTAATCTCATGTTATAAGTCTTTCTCTCGTTATAAACGAGACGCAAAGATAAAGCCAATGGTTGCGTCTATTGTTCAACAATGTGATCTACTCCTTTATTTTAATTCCATCTCATCTGTTTATAATTTGTTTCTTAAATTACCAGATGTCTGCCTTGAACCCTAAACAATCATTCCCCTAGCTATGTGAGGACGTTTTTCTAATGGTCATTTCATTTAATCATTTTGCAGAAAATGAATTCTAGTTCTTTTTGTTATAGAAACGGTTAATCGTGAAACTTATTATTAGGTTATTCATAAAGCCGAATGCTTGAATGAAATCAAAAAATACTTTTCAAAAGTAGCTATAATAGTATTTTATGAATTTGTTGATCAACAATGGGGAACATAAAAATAAATGAAAGGGCTGTTTTCCTATGCGAATGGTAAGATTTGGAATATGAAAGAGCTGTTATTTTTATCTTAACTGAATTTCTAATGTGAGCATTTTACAGGGAACTCCTCTATTCGGGTAAAATTTCACATCCAAATGGAGATAAGTGAGTGCGATAAATGAATGGTTGTTTCTCATTCGCAATGAACGTCTTAATATCATCGTTGCAATCACAGCTGAGCAATCTAATTGCAAAACCTTATTGACGTTCTAGAATTCCTTTCACTGTTTCACAGACATATACTGTTTCTTCCTCGCTCATGTATGGAAATATCGGAAGTGAGACGTTCCCATACCAGGTTCTTTCGGTATTCGGGTAATCTTCAGGATGAAGATCGTATTTCTGCTTGTAATACGTCATCCGGTGCAGCGGTTTGTAATGGACCGATGTGCCAATGCCTGCTTCAGCCATCTTCTCAATAAATTCATTTCTCCCAATGTGCGAATTCTCTTTGATTACAATAGGAAATAAATGCCAGGAATGATCTTCAAATGGAACATGACATACCGGTAGATCGATCATGCCTAGTCCGGAGAGGTTCTTGTAATAAAATTCAGCTACAGTTTGCCTTTCTTTTCGGTATTCTTCTGCTTTTTCAAGTTGCGCCAATCCTATGGCAGCATTAATGTCAGGCATATTGTATTTATAACCGGCTTCGACCACATCGTATTCCCAAGATGCTTTGGTACTGGTGAAACGATCCCAGATATCCCGGTTAATTCCATGCAATCGCATGGTCTTTACTCGTGCATGAAGTTCATCATTGTCGGTAGTTAACATTCCTCCTTCTCCCGTGGTAATGGTTTTGTTGGCATAAAAACTGAAACAGGTAATGTCTCCAAAACCTCCAACCATTTTTCCATTGAGACGGGTAGGAAAGGCATGTGCTGCATCTTCCAGTACTTTAATGCCATTCTTTCTACAAATATCCAGTATTCCTTCTTGTCCGGGAATTGTCATGGGGGAAGGCTGACCTCCAAAATGAACAATTATCAAGTATTTCACTTCCGGATGTTTCCTGATGGCATCCTGAAGGATTTCTGGTGTAATTAAGTTGGTTCCATATTGAACATCAAGAAACACAGGATCTGCATTCAGGTATCGGATAATTTCTGCCGAGGCAGTAAATGTCATCGATTGTACAAATACTTGATCTCCTGGTTGAACTCCTAACGCTTCCAAACCCAAATGAAGGGCGGCTGTGCAAGAGTTGACAACGCAGGCATGTTTTGCATTTACCTGTTCTGCAAACTTTCTTTCGAATTCGGCAGCTTTACCGGCGGTAGTTAGCCATCCGCTGTCGAGAACTTCTTTGATGTATTTGAATTCGTTGCCGTTGACCGGCACTTTGGCAAATGGTATTTTTAGTTTAGTACTCATTTTAAAATCACGGATTGAATGGTTCGTATAATGATCATCAAATCTCCCCAAAAGGAATGATGATTGACATAGTTGATGTATAATTCCAGTTTGCGTGGTAAAATAACATTCCGGTAACTTTCTTCAGGGTTGGAGGATTGTGCCAGCAACTCTTCTTCATTTCGAAATTCAATGGAGGCATTATCTGTAATTCCAGGAAGAACCTGATGAACAATAGCCCATTGTTCCGGATAAACCACAGTCCATTTTTTAACTTCCGGGCGCGGCCCAACTAGCGACATATCTCCCTTTAAAACATTGATTAATTGAGGTATTTCATCGAGTTTAGTTTTACGCAAAATCTTGCCTAAAGCAGTTATTCGCGATTGATCTCCGGCATCGAAACTGCCTTCTGGAGTTTGCGGTTTAACCAACATGGTACGGAATTTCAGTAAGCGAAACCCTTTGCCACCTTTGCCAATGCGGGTTTGGATGAAAAAGATTGGACCGGGCATCAATAGTTTAATAAGTAAGGCAACGATAAATAATATTGGTGAGATGATGATGATGCCAAGTAGGGAAGAGAATAAGTCTATAATTCTTTTGAGACGCATGTCTGAGTAAAAGGAAATTAGAATGTAGCTTTCAATGATTGAATTATATTTAAAAATCGCATAGCAAGTACATCATAAGTATGATTTTCGAGAACATATTTTTTCCCATTTTGACCATACTCAAAAAGAATATACTTTTCCGAGTTTTTTAGCTGTAAAATTGCTTTTGCTATTGCATCTGTATTGTCTGGTTCCACATAAATGCCACATTTTGCTTCTTCAACCAGATTATTACCTGCCTCAATTGCTTGAACAATTGGTTTTTCGGCCATCATATAATCAAATATCTTATTTGGGCTAATTCCAAACCTAAATAAGGATTGCTTTTGTAATCCTATATATAAGGCATCCATCTGATTGAGGAAAGTTGGTATTTGGTATTTAGAAATCGGAGGAAAAAAGTAAACATTTTTTATATCTTTATTGCTGACATAGGACATAAGATGTTCTTTTTCCTGTCCTGTCCCTACCAATACAAGCACAATTTGGTCGTTGACTAGAGTCGCAACAGCATCTATTAAGGCTTTGAGCGAATTTGCAATGCCATGTGCCCCTGCAAAACCCACAATAAAAGAATGTGCTTTAAGCTTTGTTATTAGTTTTTGATATTCAATAGGTAATTGTTCGGGATTTTTCCAATCATCTTCAACTATGCCATTTGGGACGCAATAAAATTTATCTCTTTTAAGACCATGTTCAAGCATATGCTCTTGTGCATTTGGGAGCATCGAAACTACCGCATCACAATTTTTATATGCAAAATCTTCAGCCCATTGCATTATCCTAATAAATGGATGATCTTTTGACATACCACCTAACTCAATAGGCGATGAAGGCCATAAATCATGCACTTCATAGATGTATTTAGCTCCTGTTTTTTTTGCATAGAATCTTGCTGCTACATTATCTATCGGGTAAGTTGATGAGGCAATTACTACATCTGGTTTATTGTTTTTTATCAATGATTTGTAATTGAGAAATAACTTAAGTACAAATGAGAACATCGATATAACTCTTCCAATGCCATTACCTTTATATTTATTCCCGGAGATCCAGAAGTATTCAATGCCATCAATGTTCTGTTTCCCTCTTTTTGGTTGTATCTTTCTTAAATGTGAAAAAGTAGAACCGACAATTAAAACCTGATGTCCTGATTTAATCCATTCTTTGGCTAGATAATAAGGTCGAAATTCCATCCCATATTGAGGAGAACCGGCGTAATGGTTAATTATAAGAATATTCATCTGCTTGTGTTTTGATTTTTATTTGCCAGATATCTGCCTGTCATTATTCAGGGAACTCCATGACAAAATGTAAACTTCTTGCTGTATGACAAAATCAACTGATATTGTCATAATCGTTTCATTGGGCTAAAAGTTCTTTTACTATTCGCTCGCAAGCCTTCCCATTGCCATATAAATCAATATCAAATGAAATTTCTTTATTCAGTAACTGTGTAAAAGCATCATGAATTTTGTTTTTATCACTTCCTGCTAAAATATTGAATCCATTCTCGACCAATTCAACCCACTCCGTTTCTTCACGTAAGGTAATACATGGCTTTTTAAAGAAGTAAGCTTCTTTTTGTAAACCTCCACTATCCGTCATTACTAAACAGCAATTTTTTAACAAATAAACCATTTCCAGGTACCCAACAGGCTCCATAAAGTGGATTGAAGATTCAGAAAGATTATAATTTAAATCAGTTAGTTTTTGTTTAGTTCTGGGATGCAAAGGCAATACCACTGGAATTGTTCTGCTTAATTCTTCAAAAGCTTCAAAAATATCGGTTAACCGACTTATATCATCTGTATTTTCAGCCCGATGTATTGTTGCTAAAATAAAGCTCTCTGGTATATCGTATATAAGTTTTTGAGCTTTACTTTCATAAAATAATGCAGCATCTTGCATGACATCTCCATTCTTTATTATTCTACATTTGAAATTTTTATATCCTTCATTATTTAGATTATTAATTGCATTATCGGTAGGGCAAAACAAGATATCGCTGATTCGGTCAGTCAGTATCCGGTTTATTTCTTCCGGCATATTCATATTAAATGAACGTAATCCTGCTTCCACATGGGCAACTTTAAAATGTAATTTTTTGGCAGCTAAGGCACCAGCAAGCGTGCTGTTGGTGTCACCATAAACAACTACCCAATCAGGTTTTTCTCGAATCAAAACTTCCTCGAGTTTTTCGAGCATCTGGCCGGTCATAGCTCCATGATTAAGACCGTTGATATTTAAATTGTAATCCGGCTTAGGTATATCCATCTGTTCAAAAAAAATATCAGACATATTATTATCGAAATGCTGTCCTGTATGGATAATTATTTCATGAATATTATTATGTTTTTTTAATTCTCTGCTGAGAGCCGCGGCTTTAATGAATTGTGGGCGAGCTCCTATAATAATAACAATTTTGTTCATCTTTTTTATTTTTGTTTTATAATATTTGTATATATGTCAAACATCTTAGTTACATTATTTTGCCAGTCATATAGCTCTAATACCCTTTCTCTTCCTTGCTTACCCATTGATTCTCTTAGCGACGGATTGTCAATAAATCTTTGTATTGCATTTGAAGTTGCCTCTATATTTCTTTTTGGAACGATAAATCCAGTCTTCCCATCTTCAACAATCTCTGTAAACCCATCTGCATCAGAAACGATTACTGGGCATTCACACGCCATTGCTTCTACTGCTACAACACCGAAACTTTCAGATAAAGATAAAGATACAGATACACTGAATTTATTATAGCATTTTTCTGCAAGCTCATTATTTGGAATTTTACCTTTAAAATCAACTAATTTTTCAATCTTTAGTTCCTTGGTTAGATTAATATAATCATCTTTATTGGGACCATCACCAACAATGACTAATCTCATTTTTTGATCAGGATTATTAGCAAAGACTTTTGCAAATGCTTTTATAAGTATATCTATTCCATATATTGGAGAAAGAGTTTTAACGTTACCAACTATGAATTCATCACTTTTATATGTTACAGTTTTTTTAAATAGATCAGTATCTACTCCAAATGGTGTAATTCCTATTGGTTTGGAGGTATATTTATAAGTTTCTTTTGCCATTATATGGCTTGTCGATAAAATATAATCCGCTTTTTTAAAATTAAATTTTAAGAGTGTTTTGTGAATTGGAGAAATGTTTGGGAAGTCATATATGTCACTTCCCCATACGGAAATAATGTAAGGATGAAAACCACATAATGATCCTAATAAGCCATAACTAGTGGCATAATGAGCATGAATTAAGTTGGGCTTGAATACTTTTATGGTCTTTATTAACTTTGGTAAATATTTAAGCAACGTAATTTTTGATATTTTGCCATCTTTTGTTGAGTCATTTTTGAACCGACCATTGATAATTGTAATATTTTGAGATATTTCATAATCACTATGTGTGCTTTCTTCTAATGAAAATAGGCAAATCTCGATACCTCTTTCAGCTAATGAAAAAATCCAACGTTTCGTATGAATCGAATTAACGTTAGATAGGAATAGAATCCTCATTAAATTTTATTTTTAATTTGAAGATGAAATGCAAGAAAAGAGCAATTATTGGTACTTCATAGAATGATAATTGCGTAGCATAAATATCGAACCATCCCATAAATAATAGTCCCAGCATAAATGAATAAAGAGTAGTTATGAATGGAGTGAAATTTGAATTTGATAAGTAGTTATGAATTAATAAATAACTGTAAAATATTACTCCTAAAATGAACGATGTGAAAATAAATGTATAGCCACCATATATATAGAGAGTGCCGAAAAAGGTCTTCACATTTGGAGTGAATCCCGTGGGAATAGTAACAAAGTAATCTGAAATAGTATTTAAAGGTTTCTCTCCAATGATAAATCTGAAAATATTAATTAAAGGTGTAAATGCATATTCAGGATTAGTACCAATTGGAAGACCTTGTGTTAAATGTTCGGAAAATCCTATCGGACCTGCCAATAAGTAATCTGCCATATGCCTGACAATAAACTCATTGTTTGTTGAACTCCATCCGAGTGAAATTTGATAAATTATCCAAAACACTACAAGAGGGATAAGGATAATTAGGCCATGTTTTAGCTTAAGTTTAGTTTTCTGTATAAGTAGCCTTCCCAAAAAAGCTGAGACCAATGGGATTATTATCCATGATTTTACACCATAGAATATTGAAAATAGCAGAGTGAAGATTATGATAATTATCTGATGTTTTTTATAATATGTTTTCTCAAAATAGATAATAAGAAATATAGTAATAACTGTCAAAAATAAAATCGAATGTGCTAACAGACCAGAACCAAGGTTTTTTCGAAAATCTTGATTTGCCAGATTGAAGTTGAATTTTGTAAGTAGAAAATAGATTTTAAGCCCAACCCCCAAAATTATCGGGTACGACAATAGAATTAACAGACGTAATTTTGATTTAGTAATGTTTATTTCATTGCTAAATGCTAGTGTGTGTATTGAATTTATTTTTGCCTTGGAAAAAATCAATTTAACGAAAAGACCGCCTATCCAGAAGAAAAGTAGACCAATAAGCCATATTGGAACTAATATATCGTTAAGGTCAAATTGTTTAAAATTAGCTTTTAAATAAGCTAAACTTATTAGGAGTAGGATGAAGAAAGGCCATACCAATATTGCAATTGGCGTAAAATAGGTGCCCCATAATCTTCCGTCGATATAGGTAATACCTACCACAATAATTGCAAAAATGACTAATTGTAAAATTATTATCACTAGCTAAGCATTATTTGAAATTTTGTGTATGGAAATCTAATTAGATACGGATTTTGGAACAAGGTTAAGTTGATATAATTATTTCACTGCTAATCCCATGATTTGAATTTGACTCTTCATCGCAATTGATAATAAGCCTGCAGGAAAATTAAATAGATGCCAGAGATATTGTATCGTTCCAATTTTATAAGCTTTCCAAGAATGATAGTCCCCCCCAAAGCCTTTAATCTCGATTTCTGAAAAACCACTTATTGTTAATGCTTTTTTTAAAGAAGTTGGGTTAAATCCCTGAATATGATAAGGAGTCACAAATGGCTTGATTTTTCCATATTTAGAATTTGTAAAGGTTAAATAGTGGCATAAATGATTAAATCGATTGGTTAAGGAATCTTCATTTGGAACGATTACAAAAAAGGCACCACCGGGCTTTAAGATCCTTCTTAATTCGTTTAGTGTTTCCATTGGATTCACAATATGCTCTAATACCGAATCCATGTATATAGCTGAAAAATAATTATCAGGAAACTTAGCATCCAAAATATTACCTTTAAAAAATTGAAAATTCGAATCGGATAAACTTAAATTTTCAGCAATATCAACTCCATACGGCTCAAAACCATTAATACGAGCTTCATTCAAAACAAGACCTAGTCCACAGCCCATATCTAGAAATCTTTCTTTGTCTATTTTCATTTTAGATTCAATAAGGAATAGCCGATCTTTTCTTTCTCTTAAATGTAGGTTTTGTTGCCAAGCAGTAACATTGTAATTTGCGAAATAGTTATTTTCATATAAATTCTGCCACTCTTTCTGAGTTAAATCTATTTCAGGAAATATAAAATAGTAGCGGCAATTCACACATTGGAATATTTCGTAATTATTATCCAAAATTCTTGGGATTTCTTTCTGAATTTTTGGTTTTCCGACGTATCTTACTTTTTCATTACCGCATATTTTACATTTTGGTTTCATAATTGCATGGTATAATTAATTTGAAATTATTCTATTAAATTCCGTTGAATCTACTGTATTTTTCTTACTGATGTAACCCTCAATTTTTTTTATTAACAATAATGACATCAGCGGATTGATCCTGTTCTTATATAACAATAGAGGCAAATAAGTATAAGCTAAAAATTTTGTAGCCAACCACTTGACGTGAGAATAATAATTGCGAGTATTAATTAATCTATTTATATAGTATAAATAGATTGCACTTACAACATTATGGCTTTTTTTTATTGATGAGCCAACTTTGTGATAGATTATTGAATTATAAAGACAAACCATTCTTAGGCTATTTTTCTTTAATCGAAGTGAGAATTCATAATCTTCTTCACCGAAAAAAAAATCTTCGGTCAGGATACCTGTCTTTTTGTATTGAAATACTAATGCACATCCAGTTATAAAAGTTATGAAAGAATATCCTTTTGTAGGAACTTTGTCAATATTTTCTTCAGCGTAAAAATATTTGCGGCTTCCAAAAAATGTCAATCGACCACCACAATTCCAAATTTTATCTTTGTCTTTAAATAATCTGATTTGAGGTGTGATAGCTGTAATCTCATTATTTTCATTTATAAATTTATTGAGAGCTGTTAGCGCATCGTGACTAATCTCTGTATCATTATTAAGCAACATAACCCAATCTGTATCTAACATCTTAGCTATTTTGATCCCAATGTTATTCCCTTTTGCAAATCCTAAGTTCTCATTGTTTTCAATAAAAATTAGGGCTTCTTTTAAATTAGAATTTGAGACTAAATCAATAACTAAGTTGTGTGAATTATCCAGTTTCTTTTTAGTTGTATAGAGAATATTCTCAAATAAATCAGAACAATTCTTTTTCAAAATATTTAAAGATTCAACTTTTGAACCGTTGTCTATAACAACTGGTAAAAATCGATTATTGTCACTTTCTTTTATTGATTTTAAACATTCAGTTGTATCACTTTCTCCATTCCAATTCAAGATAATAATTGGAATTATGTTTTTAATTGTGTCTATTTTTTTAACCATGGATAAATTTTCCTGAAAATTAAAATTAACAATACTAATTCGCTACTGGCCATGGCAATCGCAGCACCAGTTGTGCTCCAATAACTTGATAGAATATAACAAATGGATATACTGAAAATACCAGTAATAAAAACCACTCTTGAAAAGTACTTATTCATTCCCAGATTAATTAAACCTATAATGCCGAGATAGTAATTTAGTCCGCCAAGAAAAATGACTGGTAGTAAAATTTGAAAAATAATAATACCTGAGATGAATGATTTGCCCAAATACCATATTAACAGGTAAGGCCCTATTATGTATAAGATTATTGTTAAAAGTACTAATAATAGTGCATATATTTTCCCGAACTGCCCAAATCCGGATCGAATTTCTGTCGAGCTATTTAGTTTTCGTCCAAAAAATGGGAATAACGCTTTTGCAAGGGGGTCTATGAACGATTGCAAAGCTTTAATTACTTTTTCAATGGCGGCATATTGACCAACCATGGCATAATTTGTTGTTAGGCCCAGTATAAGAATATTTGCTTCGCGGTAGAAACTCATCGAAAGTGTTGAAAGAAAGATATCCCACGAATCCATGAGATAATTCTTCATTCTGCTTAACGACGGTTTTATAAAATCAATCCCTAGATATTTTTGAATCAAAAGGAGTCCTGCAAATCCACTAATTAAATATCCAATTGACAGAAAAAGATTTATAAGATAAAAATGTTCGGGAATTTGAATAAAAATAAAAATTAATAATGTCGAAATGGTCCTGGAAATCAGGTTGATCGCTGTGATGTATCCCATTTTTTCTAATCCTTGAAAAAGCCAAATAGGAGTAATAGCTTGCCCGCAAAGAATCCCTATCCCAAATAAGTATAACAGTTTATTGCTTGTTAGATTAGGAATAAGTAGAACAATTGGGAAAATAACAATGCTTGTGATTAATGCAAATATTAATCGGGTTGCCGTAATATTGGCCAGAATATCAGCTGTTTTTAATTTGTCATCCCGATTTATGGAAATTAGCTTTGTCGCTGAAAAATCGAATCCAAAATTTACAAGCAACAGGCAGTAATTAAATACAGTCGCGGAAAGTACATATTGACCATATAATTCTAAGCCAATGGTATGAGTGAGATATGGGATTAAAATTAGGGGAAAAATAAAATTCAATAGATTTAATGAGGATAAGGATAAAAAATTTTTTATGACTGTTTTAACCTCATTATTTTTAAGATGATTCGATAAGAATTGAATTAATGCCTTCAAATTTGAATGGTGTTTATATTTTAGCCTATTAAGTTGTTGCCAATGAATATGGCTCTAAAATTATAGTTTGTATATTTTTTGCGATTTTTCTTTCGTAGCATTTCTCAAATCAACAATCAGTTTCGAATTCTCAACAATAAAATCAATATCGAAAACGGAATGATTGGTTGCGATTACCACACAATCGGCCTCATTAAGAATTTCTATGGTTAAATTAATCGATTTATATATTCCTTCATCGGTTTTGATGTTAGCAATATATGGGTCATGATAAGTAACCACCCCTCCTTTTTTTGATACCGAATCGATGATTTTCAGTATCGGCGATTCCCGTTCGTCATCAATATTTGGCTTGTACGCTACCCCCAGGAATAGTATTTTGCTGCCATTGATGGCTTTCTTTTGTCGGTTTAAGGCTGTCGCAATTTTTATGGTCATGCGGTGGGGCATCATCATATCAATATGCCCTGCGGTATGTATCATCGACAAATCGAAGTTAAACTTTTTGGCAATGTGTTCGAGGTAAAATGGATCAAGTGGGATGCAATGCCCTCCAATACCCGGGCCTGGGTAAAAAGCCTGGAATCCGTAAGGCTTGGTTTTTGCCGCATCGATCACTTCCCATATGTCGATGTCCATTTTCCCACATAGCAAGGCCAATTCATTAATAAGGCTAATGTTAATCAATCGATACGTATTTTCAAGGATCTTTACCATTTCGGCAACTTTTGGGGAACTCACCGGGTAAATAGTATCAATGGCATAAGAATAAATAGCTTTCCCTATTTCCAATCCTTCATTGGTCATTGCTCCCAAAACTTTAGGGGTATTGCGTGTCCCGAATTGTTTATTTCCGGGATCAACCCGCTCTGGAGAGAAGGCTAGCCAGAAATCAATCCCTTCTTTAAACCCGGATTCTTTTTCGATAATGGGCAGCATAAAATCTTCCGTAGTAGTGGGGTAGGTGGTGCTTTCTAAACAGATAAAAGCTCCCTTTTTTATGTTTTGTCCAATTTCGACACAGGCTGATTCTATGTAATCCATATTCGGTTTTTTGAATACATCCAGTGGAGTTGGAACACATATCAGTATGGCATCACATTCTTTTAATCGGGTAAAGTCGGTTGTGGCTTCCAAGTGTTTGCTTTCCACTACATCAATTAATTCCTGATCGGTCACATCACCAATGTAGTTGATTTTTTGATTAACACTTTCGGCTTTAGAAACTGATTTTTCAAAGCCAATGGTTTTGACCTGTCGGCTTGCAAAGCTTACTGCCAATGGGAGGCCAACATATCCAAGCCCCACAATACCAACTATAAATTGGTTGTTTTTTATTTTGAAAAGGATTTCTGTTTTATTATTCATGATATGGATTCTATTAAGGTCCGCTGGCTGAAGCGATGGACAAAGGATAACAGTTGAATTGATAAGAATCAGGTTATCCTTTGAAGTTTGATTTTCGGCGATGGATCTGTTTTTATAAAGATAGATTATTCCTGAATATAGACTGGCCCTGATTTGATAACAGATGGTTGGCGCAATTCATAAATGCGTTCGATGATTTCAACAATTTTAAGGCCTTCCAATGCATTCGTTGAGATCGTGCCTCCATGGTTTAATGTCTCGACAATATTTTCAATCACGTAATGATGATTTTGTGCGGATCCTTTGTAAAGGCCGTAATCGTTGGGTGGATTGGAAGGTGCCAGTTCTGGCATTTGATAATCCTGAATATGGCAGTAAGCCACTTCATTCATGTATTGACCAGCAACTTTAATTGTACCTTTCTCCCCGATGATTGTAATGCTTGATTCCAGGTTTTGATTCCATATGGCGGTTGAATAATTCAATGATCCCATTCCTCCATTAATAAAGTCGAAGGTTACAAGTCCGGTATCTTCAAATGCAGTAGATTTCTGATGGGTAAAGTCCCTAAACTTCCCTCCTATATTTTTTATATCGCCAAAGAGCCAATACATGATGTCAATAAAATGTGAAAATTGGGTAAACAAGGTACCTCCATCCATGTCGGCAGTGCCATGCCAGTTTCCATCCACGTAATACCGGTCATCACGGTTCCAGTAACAGTTTAGCTGTACCAGGTGAATGTTCCCAAGTAGTTTGGAGTCAATAACTTCTTTTAGCCAAACGGAAGGGGGAGAGTATCGGTTCTGCATCACGCAAAATACATTCCGGGAGACCTCCAATGATTTAAAGATGATGACTTCAGCATCCGTTTTTGTTAATGCCATCGGTTTTTCAACTACCACATGTTTCCGGTTTTCCAATGCTTTCATGCTAAACGAAAAGTGGAGTCCATTGGGGACACAGATATTAATTACGTCTAAATTATCCTTTTCAATTTCAAGCAATTTATCAATTGAATTGTAAAAAGTCTCTGTAATATTTTCCAGTCCTAATTTCTTCTGATCTTTGATGTCGCACACTGCAACGAGCCTACACTGTTCATTTCTGCGTATCATTTCTGCATGGCGTTTCCCGATGTGGCCTTGTCCGATAACGGCAAAACGTATTTTTTTCTTTTCAGTCATTTAGTTGATTATTTGATTTTTGTTACAACTCCATTTTCCAAACTGTATTTATCCTTGCTTTCAGGGCAATTTGCTATTCCATTTTCGTCAAAAGATAAACGATGTCCGTATTCACTAACCCATCCGATTTGTTTCGCCGGATTTCCAACAACTAATGCAAAGTCAGATACTTCTTTGGTTACCACAGCTCCGGCACCTATTAAAGCATATTCTCCGATGTTGTGTCCGCATACAATGGTTGCGTTGGCTCCGATGGTTGCTCCTTTTTTTACCAACGTTTGCTTGTATTCATTTTTTCGGTTGATGGCAGAACGGGGATTGGTTACATTGGTGAACACCATGGATGGGCCAAGGAAGACATCATCTTCACAAATTACTCCTGTGTATATAGAGACATTATTTTGAACTTTAACATTATTTCCCAGAACTACATGAGGTGAAACTACTACGTTTTGTCCAATGTTACAGTTTTGTCCAATGATGCAGTTATTCATGATGTGCGAGAAGTGCCATATTTTTGTTCCTTTTCCGATTTCGAAGCCTTCGTCGATTATGGCAGTTTCGTGTGCGTAGAAATTTAGTTCGGCCATCTTTGTTTTTGTTAATTTAAAAAAAGTACTATGAAATTGCTTCGCCAATTGCGTGACAATGCTTCCAGTGCTCTATTTAAAAGATTTCATCGCATCAGTTATTCTGGATAGAATATCCTTGGTCATTTCGGTATGAATCGGGATAGATAAAACTGAGCGGCATAACTGTTCCGTATTTGGAAGATTAAAGTTTTCCGGAACATAGGTTTTGAAGGCATCTTGCTTATACAATGGGATTGGATAATAAATCATGGTTGGAATCCCTTTTCCAGCCAAAAATGTTTTAAGCTCATCTCTTCTGCCATCTTTAACGGTTAGGGTATATTGGTTAAAAGTATGATTGTTTTTGTCCAGTCGGAAGGGTATGTTCCCAATTTTCCAATTTTCCAGTGCTTCATCATAAAAAGATGATGCCTTTTGGCGTGCCTTCAAATGTTCATGCAGATGTTCGAGCTTAATGTTTAATATTGCGGCTTGTATTGTATCAAGGCGCGAATTGCACCCTACGATGGAATGATGATATTTTATTTTTTGGCCATGATTGGCTATCATCCTAATTTTCTCAGCAAGCTCATCATCATTCGTAAACAGAGCCCCTCCATCGCCAAAGCAACCCAAATTTTTTGTAGGGAAGAATGATGTACAGCCAATGTGCCCAATTGTTCCGGTTTGTTTGGTGCTGCCATCCGAAAATGTATATTCGGCCCCAAGAGATTGGGCATTATCTTCGATGATCCAAAGCCGATGCTTTTGAGCAATCTGTATAATGGGTTCTATATCCGAACATTGTCCAAATAAATGAACCGGAACGATTGCTTTGGTTTTTGGGGTTATGGCAGCTTCCAGATCATCAACCGAAATATTAAAGGTTTTCAGGTCAACATCTACCATAACCGGTTTGAGCCTTAATAGAGCAATAACTTCGGCAGTAGCTGCATATGTAAACCCGGGGACAATAATTTCATCGTCTGGTTGTAGGTTGAGTGCCATTAGGGCAATCTGAAGGGCATCAGTTCCATTGGCACAAGAGATTACATGTTTTGAATGGGTATACTTGGATAGTTTATTTTCAAATTCAGACACTGCTTTTCCTTTGATAAAAGCCGTTGAATCAAGTATTTCCTGAATTGCGTTGTTGATTTGTGGTTTTATTTTTTGATACTGGCTGAATAGGTCAACCATTTCTATTTTCTGGTCATTCATAAATAAACGGAATTGATGCTTAAAAAAGAGTTCCCGAGGCGGGAGTATTGGTTTTAAAGGATATTACTGTGTATTTCGCTATTGCTCGTTCCATTTGGTGTTGATGTCTTTCAGATATTCTTTCCCGAATACTATTCCTGTGCCTATAATCCCTCCCAGGAACAACCAGATGAATACAAGCATACCTAGCTTGGGTTTCGACTTTTCTCCGGGTACCATCGCCGGTTCAAGGATAGAAAATACCGGGGTTTCTTCTTTGACCTGTATTTTGGCTTGTTCCAACTGCTTGGCCAATTCGTTATATACAGTAGTTGTTATGCTGTATTCGCTTTGTAAACGTTCCTCTTCGGTACGGGCCATCATACTCGATACATTTTTATTTTGATCGCGGAAACGGGCCAAGCGCTCCTGGGCTTTTTCAAATTCTTTTTTCTTTTCCTCGTAACGTTGTTCAATAAACGACAATTTATCAGAAGCCTTTTCGATTTTAAACCGGGTGATGTATTTCTGGAGTAATTCGCGGGCCTGATCGGCCACTTGCGCCGAAAGCAAAGCCTCGGGGAACGCGGCCTGAAGGGTGATAAAACCTTGTTTGGTATCCATATTCATAGTAACCTGCTCTGATATCATTTTCCGAACCTTCTCTTGTTTTTTTGTTAATGCAATGGGGCCTTTTGCGTCAGTTAATCCTTTAACTTCAGGGTCACCTTTAATGGCAGAAATAATAAGCCCCGGAAGTCCAATGGTATATTTGCCAACCAATGCTAAAACTCCGGGTTTCGAAATTACGGCATAATATTCATACAGGCTTACCGGATGATTCACTTCAGAAAAACTGAAAGGAATATTCATTAAATCAAGCTGGAATGGAACCGAAGCAATAATCTCAGGATAAACGGTTGGGGAAAGTATTTCTCCGGAAGTTGCATTGTCGAGATTAAAACCGGCCATGGCTGCCAATGAGGATAATCCTCCAAGTTTACTTGCCGACGAGGAAGTTTGGGGAACAATGGTTGTGGTAGCCATGTATTCTTTGGGCGATAGCAATGCGATGAGAATTCCCAGGATTCCGGCTACAAACATTGTTTTAAGGATGGTCTTCCGTCCATTCCAAAAGGTTTTTGCCAGTTCGAGCAAATCGATTTTATCGTCGTTCTTTACGGTTGGTTTGGGATTCGGGTTTGGTTGAGTACTCATGTATGGTGTATTATATAATTCCTATTTCACTAGTGTTGCAATAGCAATGGCGACGGTAGCCATGGTACTGGCAATGCCTAGCCATTTCCCGGTGTTGTCAATTTTTTGCTTTTCTGGTTTTTGCGGCACAATGATCTGACACCCTGGTTCGATAGAGGGATAGTGATGCCCAATGAAAATGCTGGCAACCTGGGTGGTGCCATCACTATATATCACAAAGGTTTTATTTTTTTTTGCATTATCGCTGAATCCTCCGGAACGTTTGATATAATATTTCAAACTTTTGCCATTTTGGTAAGCCAAACCAATTGGGTTTTGTACTTCCCCCGAAATCCGTACTTCCTGCGAAACTTCGGGGATGATAATCTGGTCGCCATCTTTAAGCATATAATCGTATGGCGATCCTGGATTCTTCAGGATATCCTCAAGCCGCAATTCCAGTTTATCGCTCGATATTTGTTTTTCGGCTTTGGTAATTAAGGTGTCGGGTAAACTATTCCGAAGAATTTCAACCTTTTGTATGGAATCCGGATTGCTCCGTTTCATTCGTGCACCCCGGATAAACGCATCGGGCATCAATCCACCTGCCCGGGTAATCAAATCCGATACGCGTTCTTTTTTCGAACCGATGCTATAGGCTCCCGGATAGCGAACCTCCCCGGAAATGGAAACCGTACGTTGTGGATGATAGGAGGGGGCCTTACGGACATAAATGTAATCGAAAGGCCGCAAATGAAGGGTGTCGCCTTTGGCGTCAAGATTCAATTTCCGATCGATGTTAAACTGGTACAATTTAACCAGTTCATCGCTCATCAGGTTCGATTCAGAATAATTGTGACGTCGCGCCAGTTCAATAAACGATTCGCTGGCTGCCTCGGTAAACCCATTTGCCTTAAAAATAAGATCCTTCAAGGTCATGTTATCCGTGAAATCAAATTCTCCGGGTTTTTGCACTTCGCCTAGGATCTGAACGGTTCTTTTTTCCCGCATGTTGAAAATATTCTGAATGACCACCTGGTCTTCGCGCTGCAGGGTTATGTCGTTGGTCCCCTTTAGAATGTCATCTACATTAAACGATAAGGTCATTGGTGCAAGGTTGTTTTGGAGGCGGATAATCAACCCACGGTTGCTGAAATAGTTCTCGGTAACCCCCTGAGCTTTTTTGATCAGGCCCGAAAGGGTAAGTCCTTCGGTCAATTCATAGGTTCCCGGACGGAAAACTGCACCCGAGATGTTAATCCGGTTTTCGAAACGTTTAATTACTTCTGAGGCAACAATTGAATCGCCATTATTAGGCACAAAGCTTTCATAAATCGATTGATTGATGTCGATTACTTTTTTCTCGGTATCGGTAGTCCGCGTGAGGGAGAGTTGGGCTTTGAATGCCTGATCGGCGAACCCACCAAGGTAACGAATCAGGTCGGATAGTTTTTCTTTTTCACTAAGTTCGAATATTCCTGTTCGTTTAAATGCACCAGATGCCTCCACCCGTTTTTGGTAGGTTGGGATGTAAATGACATCCTGTTCGCGCAGTTGGATATTTCCCTCCATATTGGCATTGATCAAATAATCGTAAACATCAATGGTCTTGATGGTCTTGTTGTCGCGAATGAGCTGGATGTTTCGGAACGATCCGTTTTCGTTTGGCCCTCCGGAAAGGTATAATGCATTAAATGCTGAAGCGGTCGATGGCAGGGTATAGGTTCCGGGAACCATTACCTCGCCTATCACATTTACTTTGATGGAACGCAGGTTGCTGATGCTTACATCGGCATAGGTGTTGGGCGACGATCCATCCATGCCCGAATAAATAGCGATCAGTCGTCTTTTGATCAGTTCTTTTGCTTTCGAGAATTCCATTCCTGAAACATAGATTGGCCCAATATCCGGAATATTAACAGCTCCGTTTGTATCAATAGTTAACTGGTATGTTTGTTGACTGGCCCCCCAAATTGAAATGGTTAATTCATCGTCAATTCCCAGTACATAGTTTTGAGGGGTTGGTATGTTAACAGGAGGTTCAAAGGTCAATTTCTCGGAATTAAAAAACTGAAACCCAAAAATTCGTTTGTTCACGAGGGGCTCTTCAATAATTGCTTTTTCAGAATATTTTTCTTTTTTTAAATTGCTTTTTTGTGAATTTTTAGTTGTCCGATTGGTCGTAGTATCTGCTTTGGACATATTGAGTTCCTGGATACGGCGTTTCAATTGTTCAATTTGAAGAGATGAGGCTCCCTTCATTTGTGCCATTTGTACTGCCTGGTCCATGGTTAGTCCTCGTGCATTTATTTCTGTAACTATTTGCTGAATCTGTTGGTCAGAAAGATTATTGACGTCGACACTTGCCGGATTTTGCGCATGTAAGGTGGTTACAGATGCATAAAAGCAGATGAGAATACCGATGAATAAACTTATTTTTTGCATAATGGCTGTTTTGAGGCTTTTATATATTCGGATTTTTGAATTAATGCTGTTTGGTTTTTCAGGACAAGCCCTATTGAAAATGGAGACTAATGTATACCTGCTATGGCATTTGCTGTGTCGGCCTGCCAGATGAGCAGCACCGGTTTATTCCGGAATACCCGGATCAATTCTTCCGGATTAAGAATGATGTATTTAATGGGTCGGCTGATGAACTCTTCTGCTTTAAAAATAAGCTTATCGATAAGTTCACGGTCGGGTTTATTTCCAACCAGAACCATTTCAATAATTTGTGAATCATGACCAGTTGCAAAATCGCCGGTCAGATAGGCAGCCTGAAGATCTCCAATCTGACTGATAATTTTCTCAACGATCTGGTCAATGCCAACCATTTTCTTCAAAATATTATTGATGTCATTGAATAGCGGGTGGCTGGTATTTGCGAAAAACAGTTTTTTATTGCCTTCATGGCTTGCCTGAAGTAAGCCGGCAGCTTCGAGCCTGTTTAATTCGACACGAATCGAATTGCTTGATTCGTCGAATTCAGACTCCAAACTTCTGAGGTAACTTTTTGTCTCGCTGTTTAGAAAAAATTTGAGTAAAAGTTTAATGCGTGTTTTGGATGTTATCAGGCCTTCAATCATTTTTTTTAGGAATTAATGGACTTATTGATCTTCCATTGCAGTAGTTAATATGATTTGATTTCTTCTGAATGATAGCGGTTTAAGAAAAAGATAAAGGTACGGCTTTCATAGCTACGCTCCCTCAGTCACAGGGTTGTGAAGGAGTCTGTTTTAAATTAGACATCTGTTTTCGACTTGCAAATTGGAATCAGAATGAATTTCCGCAAAACTACAGGTGCCTTTTAGACGTATGGTTGAGTACAAAAGTAACTCAAATTAGTACTGAAATTCTGAATTGTCGGTTATAAAGATTCCAAAATTAACTGAGATGACTGGTTTTTAACATGAATGGTCTATATATGGATATGAATGGGCTAATTTGTCGTATATATAATCCAGAATAGACACTCCTTCAGAAACCGTTTAGTTCTGGGATTTATTGCCCTGTACTCTTTTTTTTCTGGAAAGATTGATTTCCGATACCTATCGGAGAGGGCGACTAAAGACCTTCTCAATTTCTGGGGATTTTACTCAAAATCGTTTAGTGATCGATTAAAGCAGGACAAAGGTATTGCGCTGCACCGCAGCTATTTGAAAAGCGGTTAAGTCGTAAAATACTCGTAGAAAATCACAAGGACAGGAAAAGTAATCAGTGGAGCGGAATATACGAAAGTATTGGTTTCATCAAACACATTAACAGGTGAGCCTTATTATTATTTATTTACGAATTCCACTTCATTAGTCCCCAAATCTGCATGAACACAGAATCCCAAATCATTAAATCGTAAAACAATGCTGCGTTTCCCCCGAATATTGACTACTTCTCCAGATAGGCCGCATAGGGGCCCGGAAACTATTCTTACAAAAGAGCCTTTTGTTATTCGTTCAGATGTTACTTCAACTTCCGTATTTAGGTATTGCATAAATTGCTTGAGGTCGTTGATCTGATTTTCCGGAATGGCTGTCGGATTGCCTTCAAAACAAACATACCGACGTACTCCCCGCGTAATTAAAATATCGTAATATTCACGATTGCTGACATTTACAAAAATGTACCCGCGAATCAATGGATTTTCTACGACTTTTATCCGGTCGCTCCATTGTTTCTTTTCAATCTTAAGGGGTAAGTAGCAATCAATGTCTTTTTTGATCAATTCCTGAAGTACTTTTTTCTCTGCCCTGGAATCGGTATAGACGGCATACCATTTATAAGTATGATTGGTTGAATTTTTTTTCATAAAAATAATAATTGATTCAGTTCTGTTTTTTGTTACGGCGGCCAACGTAACAAATGAACACAAAAGTAGTTAAAAGGAATAATTACAGTCGTTGGGATACTGTTAAAGTTTGCCACATCTCCCTGAAACGCTTGTAGAGTTTAGTCTCTGCGAGGATTCCTGCATTTCGAAATGTCATTTGATCCGTTGTATGGATGTACGCAGGTGAAATAAAAAAGCAGCTAAGAAATTTTCTTAACTGCTTCGTTTTTACGTAGCGAGAGGCGGGCATGATCCGCCGACCTCGCGATTATGAATCGCGCGCTCTAACCAGCTGAGCTACCTCGCCATCGTTTATTATGAACTTAAAAAAGGAATTTCCATTCCTTTTTTGCGGTGGCAAATATAGCACTTTATTTATTTGTTGATCGACCGAGCCAAAAAAAATCAAAAAAATCTTTGAAGCTATTTTTCGATGCGTTGTTTTTTCTGTTTAAATACATATATTGCAGAAAATCAAAGATCCTATGGCTGAAAAAATACAAATACAATTGGAATACACTGTTAACTGCTCGCCCAAAGTACTCTTTAACAGACTGAGTACCGCGTCCGGATTAACCGAATGGTTTGCTGATGATGTTCGGGTCAAAGGAAATCTGTTTACATTCATTTGGGGAGATACAAGCCAAAGCGCTGAAAAAAAACTTCATCGTGAAAATAAAATGGTCCGGTTCGAGTGGGTTGGTGAAGATATGGATGAATCTTATTTCGAGTTTGTTATTAATCAGGATGATCTGACAAATGATGTTTCGCTTACGATTATTGATTTCGCCGAGGAGGATGAAGTCAAAGAGACAAGTAATCTCTGGGATTCCCAGATATCGAAATTGAAACATTTGCTCGGTTCCTGATCGGTAAGGTCAAATCTTTTCTTTTATTCTGAATTGATGACTTTGGAATAATCGCTTAAATACTTGTTAATTGTAAGTTGTAAAGCCAATTGATAAATTTCCTCGCATAAAATAAGCTCTCGAAAGTTCACGTCCGCTTCAATGATTTTTAAAGGATCGTTTCATTTCCCCAGATTTATTATTCAGTGTTGGGTTTGTTTTGTGTATTTGCGCATCTTGTTTTGCAAACATATTGTTTGTTGCTGTTTTTTAAATCGATTTTTGTCATTCAAATTTATTCCGGAATAACTGGTTTCTGATGGGAGTGATGCTTTGCTGCTCGTTAAGTGCTCAAAATAATTCTGAAGGTGTGTGTGATTCACTTTTTAATTCTTCAAAATACTTTAGTTTTGTAAACGTTTTATTACGCAAGCATAAGCATGAAGCGACTACATAAATTTGTCATTAAAAGTTTTCTGGGTCCTTTTTTTATGACCTTTTTCATCTGTGTTTTTATTCTGCTGATGCAATTTCTGTGGAAATCCATTGATGATCTGGTTGGGAAAGGACTGGAATGGGGTATTGTATCGGAATTATTGATGTATGCCGCGTTTGCGCTTGTCCCTCTTGCATTTCCGCTGGCTATGCTGCTGGCTTCAATTATGACTTTTGGTAATTTAGGGGAAAATTATGAGCTGGTTGCCATGAAAGCTTCGGGCATTTCATTGTTCAGGATTATGCGTCCACTCCTGGTTGTTGCAATTTTAATGACTTCAATCGCATTCTATTTTTCTAACAGTATTCTTCCAAAAACCAACCTTAAATTTTATTCCCTGATGTTTAGCGTCAGGCAACAAAAACCTGAGATGGTGATCAAGGAAGGCGTTTTTAGCAACGATATGGAGAATTACAGCATTAAGGTTGAGCGCAAAGGGAAAAATAATAATATGCTTTATGATGTGATGATTTATAACCATTCCGATAATCAGGGAAATGTAAATGTGTCGATTTCTGATTCAGGAAAAATGGAAATAACCAACGATAAGAAATTCATGTCGATCACACTATATAATGGCCAAAACTATACTGAAAGTGAAGAAAGCAGGCAGAGCAGCGCCAAGAGATATCCATTCAGGCGCGAATCGTTTCAGAAGGAAGTGATCAACATTAGCATGAAGGACTTTGAGTTTAACCGGATTGATGAAAAGCGCTATGCCGGCGCTTCAAAGATGATGAACGTTTCGCAGCTCACCAGTCAGGGCGATTCAGCGTTTAGAGATTATAAGTTGAGGCTGTGGCGGTATTTGACAGTGTTTAGTTATATTAATGATGTTAACCGGCAAGTTACCTGGTTGTCAAATCCGAACGATTCACTACGGATTGATCCAAAGATAAAACCGGACAGCATTGTTGATTTCGATAAAACGATTGCCGCATTGAGTACCTTCGAGAAGGAAGCTCTTTATCAGCGTGTCATTGGTAATGTTCGGAGCAATTCGTTAGCTATGAGCCAGCAGCTTGAAGAAATGTATTCCCGAAAAAAGATGGTGAATAGTTACGCTATGGAGTGGCACCGTAAGTTTACGCTTTCGTTTGCCTGTTTGATTTTCTTTTTTATCGGAGCGCCTCTCGGGGCCATTATCCGGAAAGGTGGGCTTGGGATGCCCGTAGTGGTGTCGATATTGATGTTTATTGCGTACTATATTTTGATGATAACAGGGGAAAAGTTTGCCCGTGAAGATGCCTGGTCAATGATAAATGGAATGTGGTTTGCTTCATTTGTTTTTCTCCCCTTGGGAATATGGTTGACTTACAAAGCTGCAACCGATTCCGGAGTTATGAATATGGAAAGTTATCAAGCTCTTTTTAAACGGCTCGTGAATTTGCGATTTTTTGGTCGCCATAAACCTGAATAACAGATCGATGAAAATACTTCAATTGATGAATAAAGTTCCGTGGCCCCCAAAAGACGGAGGGGCCATTGCCTGTTTAAACATGACAAAGGGATTTTCGATGCTTGGGCACGAGGTGACCGTGTTAAGCATGAATACTTCCAAGCATCATATCCGCATTAAGGACATGCCTGCAGATGTGCGAAGCAAGGCCGATTTTCGTCTGGTCGAGGTTCCTGCTTCGATAAGCTGGATTGAAGCAACGCTTAACCTGTTGTTTTCAAGGCTTCCGTACAATGCGCAACGTTTTATTTCCGACGAATTTAGTCACGAATTAGCCAAGCTGCTGACGGAAAAAAGCTTCGATATTGTTCAGCTCGAAGGCTTGTATCTTTGTCCGTATATCCCGGTTATCCGAAAATATTCCAAAGCTTTGATTGCCTACCGGGCCCACAATATTGAATACGAAATTTGGGAACGGACCGCTACTTTATCTGAAGGGCTTCGCTCAAAATATCTCCGGAACCTTTCAAAAAGGATTAAGCGGTTCGAAGTCAGTTACCTCAATTTGTACGATTTGCTTGTGCCAATTACCGATCGTGATGGCATTATACTTGATAAGTTGGGCAATACCAAACCGCGTCACACGTCGCAGACCGGTATCGATTTTGCATCGCTTGTTCCTACCGCCCGAAAGCTTGAATTCCCTTCTTTGTTTCACATTGGCGCTCTCGACTGGGCACCAAATCAGGAAGGATTGATTTGGTTTTTCAATCATTGCTGGCCTAAAATACATCTGGAAAATCCGGATTTGAAATTTTACCTGGCCGGTAGAAATGCCCCGGAATGGTTTGAACGAATCATCAAGCAAGAAGGAGTAGTATATCTGGGCGAAATAAATGATGCCTACGATTTTATCAACTCAAAGGCTGTTATGGTGGTCCCGCTTTTCTCCGGAAGTGGAATGCGGATCAAGATCATTGAAGGTATGGCACTCGGGAAACCCATTGTTACCACCGACATTGGGACCGAAGGCATTCCGACGGAGAACGGCAAAAACATATTAATAGCCAACGATGCTGGCCGGTTTACCGATGCCATCACTCAATTGATTAACGATCGTGATCTGTCCAACCGGATTGGTAAAAGTGCGATAGGTTTTATTCAGGAAAAGTTTGACAATTTATCGCAGGCCGAAGCGCTTATCGAATTTTACAAACAACATTAATTACTTTGGAAATCGTATTCTGGATATTGCTTCTGATCGTGTTTTATACCTTCGCCGGATATTCAATTTTGCTCGCCATACTTCTACCCATCAAGAAAGCAATATCAAAGAATAGAATTAGCCATGAAGTCAAATCAACTGAATTGCCGCGGGTTTGCATGTTTGTAGCAGCCTATAACGAGAGCAGCTATGTTGATGTTAAGGTAGCAAATTTGCTCGAACTCGATTACCCCCAAGATTTGATTCAATACCTTTGGATTACGGATGGATCAGATGATGGAACTCCGGAAATGCTGAAAAAATATCCGCAAATGGAAGTTCACCATCTTCCGGAACGAAGAGGGAAAATACATGCCATGAACCGTGGAATCCAATTTGTGGATGCCCCAATCGTAATATTTTCTGACAGTAACACGACTCTCTGTAAGCAGGCGATTCGGGTAATGATTGATGCTTTTAACGATACACAGGTTGGGTGTATTGCCGGCGAGAAACGGATTGTAGCCCTGAAAGCTGATGGCGCTGCCGGATCGGGGGAAAGCCTGTACTGGAAATTCGAATCGTGGGTCAAACGGATGGATAGTGAACTGAATTCGGTAGTTGGAGCGGTTGGTGAGTTGTTTGCGATCCGCACTTCCCTTTATACCGAAGTCGAGAATGATACCATTCTGGATGATTTTGTAATATCACTCCGGATTGCTGAACAAGGCTATCGGATTGCCTATACTCCCAATGCCTATGCCATCGAAACTGCATCGGCGAACGTTTCCGAAGAGCTGAAACGGAAAGTTCGCATTGCTGCCGGTGGTCTCCAAACCATTGGCCGGTTAGGGGAATTATTGAATCCATTTCGCTACGGGTTGCTTTCTATCCAGTATATCTCGCACAAAGTTTTGCGTTGGACCATTGCACCCATTGCCCTGTTTAGCCTGTTATTTATTAATTTCTTCATAGTGCTGAACGGAGGAAGGTGGAGCTTTGATAACTTTTATTCGATCTTCTTTTATTTTCAGGTATTTATGTACCTGTTGGCGCTGTTGGGCGGATTCTTCGAACGGCATAAAATACGTTTCAAGTTATTGTTTGTGCCATTTTATTTCACTGCCATAAATTATGCCTCCATTTTGGGCTGGGTTCGTTTTCTGAAAGGAAAACAATCGGTTAACTGGGAAAAGTCGAAGCGGGCATAAACTCATTTTTGTACCTTCAAGTCGATAATTTTCGCTAATTTCGCGGCCATATTTTTGAAAATTAGTTTATACAATGAACGAGATAAAACTAAATACGATACCAGAGGCCATTGAAGCTATTCGTAACGGGCAGTTAATTATTGTGGTCGATGATGAAGATCGTGAAAACGAGGGTGATTTTATTGCTGCCGCCGAAATGGTTACCCCAGAGATGGTTAACTTCATGACTTTGTATGGTAGAGGCTTGGTTTGCGCCCCAATTACCGAAGAACGATGTGATGAGCTTGAACTAGAACTGATGGTAGGAAAGAATACCTCATCGCACGAAACCCCGTTTACCGTTTCCGTTGATTTACTTGGATATGGCTGCACTACAGGTATTTCAGCCAGCGATCGTGCAAAAACATTGAATGCGATGGCTAATCCCAACATAAAACCTGAAGAGCTTGGTCGTCCGGGACATATTTTCCCGCTCAGGGCAAGGAGTAGGGGGGTACTTCGTCGTGCAGGCCACACTGAGGCCGCTGTCGATTTAGCACGGATGGCCGGATTGACCCCAGCAGGTGTACTCATTGAAATCATGAACGATGATGGTACCATGTCACGGTTGCCCGAACTGGCGAAATTGGCTGAACGTTTCGACCTGAAGTTAATTTCGATTAAAGATCTGATCAACTATCGGTTGCAAAGTGAGAGTTTGATAGAGCGCGGTGAAGAAGTATTTCTACCCACCAAGCATGGCAACTTCCGTATTATTCCTTTTAAGCAACTTTCGAATGGGGTCGAGCACATTGCTTTAATTAAAGGCGAATGGACAATTGATGAGCCTGTTTTAGTACGTGTGCATTCATCGTGTATGACTGGCGATATTTTTGGATCGAAACGTTGCGAATGCGGCGAACAACTCGACCGCGCGATGGATCTGATCGAAAAGGAAGGCAAAGGAGTTCTGGTGTATATGCAGCAGGAAGGGCGCGGAATTGGCCTGATGAATAAAATAGCTGCCTATAAATTACAGGATCAGGGAATGGATACCATTGATGCGAATATTCACCTCGGATTTGATGCCGACGAACGTGATTATGGAGTTGGGGCGCAAATTCTAAGAAGCCTCGGCGTTTCCAAAATGCGCTTGATGACAAATAATCCGATTAAACGAGTAGGGCTTGAAGGCTTTAATCTTGAAGTTGTTTCGACTGTAAATATTGAGATTGAGCCAAACGAATACAATCAGGCGTACCTGAAAACCAAACGCGACCGGATGGGTCATTTTCTGCAGAAATTTAAATATTAGTCAGGCATGGGGACTTTTGACAATATGTTTCGTTCTGATGCTGACGATTCTCCTGTTGAAGGTATTGATTATGTGATGAGTCCGCAAGGATATCGCGTAATGACTGAATTTTTTCTGGTCAAAAGGGGATATTGCTGTTCGAACGGGTGCAAGAATTGTCCATATTCACCAAAAGCAGTAAAAGGCAACCGCAAACTCAGGCCTGAGATTGAAAATAAATACGATATTTAGGAGGGTTCAACCTATAAAATACAAAAAGCCGGAATGCAGTAATAAATACTCATTCCGGCTTTTTATACAATTGGCAAACCAATTATAACACTAGGCAATAGTTGAAATTACACTATTCTCTTCGCCAAAACTATTCGCTACGTATGAGTCTGCATGAGTGTCGTTTTTCCATTCAGTTCCATCGACCAAATAGCGAAACTGAAATTCTTTTCCTGTTTCCAATTCAAGGGTAATTGTAAAATCGTTCGATTTAAGGGCAGTCATTGGTTCGGTATGTATAAACCAATCGTTGAAGTCGCCCAACAACTGAACTTTTTTAGCTCCGGGTGCTTCTGTGGCATCAAAACGGAAGGAAACCTTACAAACTGGTTTCGACTTAAGAAATTGTTTTTTAAAGCTCATAACTTAAATATTAAATTTGAAGAATTAATTGACAGTCCAAAAATACCCCAAACCATTGAACTAAATTCGCTTAAGTTGTTGTGCGCAAATTATTTAGCAATCTGTTGATGATAAATTAACATGTAAAACAATATAGTTGATTGATATTCAGGTTGTTGTGTTTTTAACCTTATTGTTAAGGCAAGGTTAAGGCATTCATTCTCAATGCTGTGATTTTTACATCAAGATTAGATGTGTTCTTTTTAAATCTCCTGTTTTGAGGTTCACATTCAAGGCTTATCTTTGTGAAAAAAAACGATGTCCCCAAAAGAAATCCGTATCGTGTTTATGGGAACTCCCGACTTTGCCGTTGAGAGTTTAAAGGCTTTGGTCGAAAAGGGCTACAATGTAGTTGGGGTAATTACTGCTCCCGATAAGCCTGCTGGTCGCGGTCGCCAGTTAAGCGAATCTGCCGTTAAGCAATACGCCATTCAACAATCGCTTCGTGTGCTTCAGCCTGAGAAATTGAAAAATCCGGAGTTCATTGCCGAATTGGAAAGCCTGAAAGCCGATCTCCAGGTTGTGGTGGCTTTTCGCATGTTGCCCGAAATGGTTTGGGGCATGCCTCCAATGGGAACCTTTAATCTTCACGGATCGTTATTGCCACAATATCGTGGAGCCGCGCCGCTAAATTGGGCTGTTATCAATGGTGAAACGGAGACCGGGGTTACAACTTTTTTGCTTTCGCACGAAATAGATACCGGAAGAATCATGTTTCAGGAAAAAATTGAGATTGCCGAAAACGATACGGTTGGCGATTTGCACGACCGGCTAATGGTAATTGGCGCCAATCTGGTTGTAAAAACAGTTGATGCTTTGGCTGGAGGAAACGTTGAAGCCATTGATCAGGAGCATTTAATTGATAATCCTGAAAGAATTAAACATGCTCCCAAGATATTTAAAGACGATTGCCGCATCGACTGGACAAAAGATGCTGAATCGGTGCGTAACCTGATTCGTGGATTGTCGCCTTATCCGGCGGCGTGGACCGAGTTAACGCATTCGGGCAAAGAGGAAGTCATGACTGCCAAAATATTCGCTGCAACGCGCGATAACACTAGTTTGCCGGCTTCGCCAGGTACACTCCAAACGGATGGTAAGAAATTCCTGAAAATTTCCTGTCCCGACAGATGGCTATCGATAACTGATATTCAGCTTTCAGGAAAGAAACGGATGAAAATGGATGAGTTGCTGCGTGGATTCCACGATTTGGGGGATTGGCAGGTGAAGATGTAAGTCAAGGCAAAAGTTTAAAGTAAAAAGGCAAAAGTTAAAAGAAGATTCTTCTACTTTTAACTTTTGCCTTTTTACTTTTGCTTTGAACCCTATTTTCTCTTCATAAAAGTAACAATCAGGAAATAGACGATAAACCCTAGAGAGATAGAAACTAGCTCAATTCCAAAGGGGAGCATGCTGTTTTCCATGAAGTTGCGATAGTTGTCTTCGTTGTAAAGACTTGGACCCATTGAATTAATAGTAATAAATCCTATTCCGGCGAATAAGGCAACCAGTCCCCATTTCAGTGAAGGATATTTATTGGCCTCCTGATTTTCGGGAGAAACAGAAGCTACTTTTTGATCCAGGATTCCGGCATTGTCAAAATGTCCGGCTTTTATCACTTTTCGTTTCAGTAAAAAATCGGTGAAATTTTTTAAAATTTGATAAATCGCAAAAAAGATGACTGCGGCCATTAATACTTGATTCATAATTTTCAGTTTTAAATGTTTGTAAGATGTGACAGCAAGAGTTTCTGAAATGTTGCAGATGATTCAGTTTTTTTTCTGAATAAAATGTCGGTACTTAATGCAACATTTTGATGTCAGTCGTTGTCAAACTTCAAGTATGAACGATTCTGAATTAATAAGCCAGATTTTAAATGGAAATATGAACGCATTTACGTTTTTGGTAAACCGCTACCAAAAATTGGTTGTTCATATTACTGGCCGATTGATTCAGCGTCACGACGAGCTGGAAGATGTTTGTCAGGAGGTGTTTTTGAAGGTATATCAAAATCTGGGAAAGTACCGCAACGAATGCAAATTGTCGACTTGGATTGCCACCATTGCCTACAATACCAGCATTAATTATTTGCGGAAATTCAAAAAGGGCGATGAAGTAAATCCGGAGGACTCGGCAGTGTTGCGGAATCTAACCGATTACAGATCTGAAAATTATGAACAAACTGATTTGCACCGGTATCTCAGGGAACAAATTGAGTTTTTGCCGGTTCAATATCGCACGGTAATAACATTGTTTCATCTGGAAGAGTTTTCGTATCAGGAAATAGAACAGATAACCGGTATGCCAGAAGGAACCATTAAAAGTTACCTGTTCAGGGCAAAAGCTCTTTTAAGGGAAAAACTTAAATTTGTGGTTGATGAAGACAGTTTAAAATTAGTGAAGGAGATTAGCAATGAAAAATGAAGAACTGGATCAAGTTATAGATAAGTCGTTCAGGACAGGGTTTGACTTTCAATTGCCGGTCGATTTTGCTCAAAAAGTTACCGCGCAGATTGTTCGCCGAGAACAATGGAAAACTGATCTGCGCGAATATCTGTATATTCTTGGTGTACTGTCGTCTCTACTGGCAATAGTTATGGGATTTTATTATTTTGTCGACAAAGAGTTCATCCTTCAGGCGTTTGCTTTTATCTCCGGAAATCTGATCCCGATTATATCAATCGTATTAATCTTGAACTTTATATTTTTCGCAGACAAGGTACTTTTGCGGCTTCTTTTTAGCCGATGGCGGACCCAGAACACAGAAAAAAGTCATCAGTCATTGGAAAATTTTCCGAATGACTAATGACTTTTTTCTGAATACTGAGACTGTAAACTGCGACTTCCTACTTGAACAACACTTTGTTTGGCTGTGCGCCCATGGTAAATTCAAGCGTTCCGCCATCCATAATTTCCTGATGGGTAATGAATGTGCGGTCTAAAGCTTTTCCGTTCAGTTTTACTTCCTGAATGTATTTATTTTCTTTCGAGGCCAGCGGAGCTTTCATGGTAAAGAATTTGCCCGGGGCAACTTCCACTTTGGCTTCCTGAACAATTGGGGAACCAAACTGGTATTGCAATTCCGAAGGATTTACCGGATAGAAACCCATCGCGCTGAACACGTACCAGGCCGACATTTGTCCGCAATCTTCGTTTCCGCATAAACCATCAGGTTTGGTGGTGTACATGGTTTCCTGAATCTGGCGGTTCAATTCCTGGGTGCGCCAGGCACGTCCGGCGTAATTGAACAGGAAAGATGTGTGATGACCCGGTTCATTGCCATGTGCATATGCTCCGATTAATCCTGAAATATCGTTCGATGCCTCTTTTCCTTTTACACCTTCAGCAACCTTGAACAATTGGTCGAGCTTATCGGCAAATGGCTCTTTACCACCAAGCAATTCAATCAAACCGTTTACATCTTGCGGAGCTAACCACAGATACTGCCATCCGTTTCCTTCGGTATAATCACTTCCTTCGTGTTTCGAGAAAGCCGGATCAAATGGGGTAGTCCATTGGCCATTGCTCAGTTTTCCACGCATAAAACCGGTTTCCTTGTCGAAATAATTTTTGTAGTTAAGTGCGCGTTTGGCGAAATAAGCCGCGTCTTCGGTTTTTCCCAATTTCCGGGCAACGGCAGCCACAGCCCAATCGTCGATGGCCACTTCTTCCGATTTAGCTACCGATTGCTGAATCTTATCGGCTGGCATGTAACCTAATTTATCGTATAAACCCATCCCATCGCGATCGGCCATCGAGGTTGCTTTCATGGCTTCAAAAGCCAGTTGCTGATCGAAATCGCCAATTCCTTTCAGTATAGCTTCGGCAACAACCGAAATGGAATGATTGGCGACCATACACCAGGTTTCGTTGCCTTCGAGTTCCCAAACGGGCAATACGCCAGTCTGTTTGTAATGATCGAGCATGGTTTTTACCATGTCGTTCACGCGGGCCTGCTGGGTTAAAGTAAACAACGGATGCAGTGCGCGATAAGTGTCCCACAACGAAAACACAGTGTAGCGGTTGTATCCTGAAGCTTTTTGAGTGTCGCCATTGATGCCTTTAAATTCGCCGTTTGAATCGGAAAATAAAGCCGGAGCAACCATGGTGTGGTATAATGATGTATAGAAAATCGTTTTCTGGTCTTTGTCGTTCGACTGAATGCGGATTTTAGCCAGTTCTTTTTCCCAGGCTTCCGAAGCGGCTTTGGCCGTAGCTTCAAAGTCCCATCCGGATAAAGAACCATCGAGGTTGGCAATGGCATTTTCAACGCTAACCGAAGAAACACCCACTTTGGCCAGCACCTGCTTTTCGACAAAGCTGAAAGCGCCCACGGCGCAAGTTTCGCCACCAACATTTTCGATAACCGACTTGGTAATTGGCGACGAGAAACGAATCGCAAAATAAACATGCTGATCCTTGGCCCAGCCATTCGATAGGCGAACACCGGTTACCAGCTTGTTGTCAACAACTTTCAGCGAAGTTTGATACGGTTTATCCCAGTTGATGGCAAATCCTAAATTGATAATTAAATTGTTTTCGCCTCCTTCAGGAAACGAATAGCGGTGTAATCCGGCACGTTCAGTAACAGTGAACTCAGCTTTTACACCATTATTTTTCAGGGTCATGGCATAATAACCAGGTTTTGCAATTTCCTGACTGTGGCTGTATTTCCCGGCATAACGGGTAACAAAATCAGCATTTTTTTCATTCTTCTGAAACTTAACCTCAGAAGTAACCGGCAAAAACGAGATGTCAGCCAAATCGCCAATCCCAGTTCCGCTCAAGTGCAAATGGCTGAATCCAGCAACGATACTGTCGGAATAATGATAGCCGGAACACCAGTCCCAGCCCTGAGTTCCGTTGTCGGGACTCAACTGAATTTGTCCGAACGGATAAGCCGCTCCCGGATAAGTGTGCCCGTGGAAACCGGTTCCGATAAACGGATCTACAAAATCGGTCAGGCGATCTTCCTGAACAGCTTTTGGAGTTGGAGTGGTGCAGGCTGCCAGAAACAGCAACGCTCCGGCAACAATTGAAATAATTTTTGTCATTGGTTGGTTTTAAAATCAGTGGTGCAAATGTAATGAAAAAGAAAAAAGTTCGGAGTTAAGATTATCCTGATCTATCCTGATATCGCGATTAAACTTTTGCGGCGTCTCCATTGGATTTCGAATTCCATCTTCAGTGTTAACCTCATTTTTGAATGCAGGATAAATAATTCAGGATTTAAATGAAATCGCCGCCTGATTTTTTTGTATCTTTTCACAGCAAAACAGTTTTTGTGCCCAGTGTGTTGAATCATAACAAATACTGCCACTATGAAAATCACCTTAACCATTCATTATCAAACCATCCCCGGACAACAGATTTACATCTCCGGTTCATCCAAGTTGTTTGGACAATGGGATTTGAGCCAAGCTCAAAAAATGACTTATCAGGGAGATGGATTTTGGAAAATTTCAGTAAAGACCAATCAAAAACCGGGTCGGATAGAATATAAATACCTGATGAAAGCCGATTCGGGTTACGAAGTTTGGGAATGGGGCAGCAATCATTTCATTGACATTAAAAATGAAGAGATCAAAGAATTGGTTATTGACGACTTGTGGCGCAATCCGCCTGCTGAAGAAAAAGCGTTGTTTACCTCCTCATTTTCCAAGGTAATAATGAAACCGGGAATCAACAGGGAAAAGGTTCAGGAGATTCAGGCAGATCAAATTCTTCAGTTTAAAATTGAGGTTCCCCGAATCACTTCCGGATTTAAAATTTGCGTTTTAGGAAATCAGGAACAGCTGGGAAACTGGGACCGAAAAAAGGCATTTATTCTGGAATGTGGCGACGATTTTCCGCTGTGGACCGGACAATTGAATGCTGCTGAATTGAAATTTCCACTTCAGTACAAATATGGAATTTGGGATATTAAACGGAAGGAAGCAGTTACACTGGAAGACGGGCACGACCGCCAATTGCCACAGATTTCAACGCACAAATCGTCATTTATTTATGTGAAGACCGATCCTCATTTCCGTTTCCCGTTGGGTTTATGGAAAGGAGCTGGCGTTAGTGTGCCTGTATTTTCACTCCGAAGCGAGAATAGTTTTGGGGTGGGCGAATTTAACGACCTGTTCGATTTCATCGATTGGGCCAAACAAACCGGGTTAAAGATGGTGCAGATTCTTCCGGTAAACGAAACCATTGCTTCGCACGACTGGCTCGATTCGTATCCGTATAAATCAATTTCGGTGATGGCTCTTCACCCGATATACCTGAACCTCGACAATATTGGCCCGCTGAACGACCCCATTTTAATGAATGAATTTGCTGCACTTCAAAAGTCGCTCAATAAGAAATCGGAAGTTGACTATCCGGAAGTTCTTCGCCACAAATCGCGCTATTACAAACTCATTTTTGACCAGGATGGGGAGAAATTATTCAAATCAAACGACTTCAAGCAATTCTTCAAGACAAATAAAGAATGGCTGGTTCCGTATGCCGCTTTTGTTTACCTGCGCGACAAATATCAATCGCCCGATTTCCGCACCTGGGGTGAATACAGTACCTATAATCCGACGAAAATCGAAAAGCTTTGTTCAGCCAAATCATATGCTTGGGAAGATATTGCCGTTCATTATTTCATTCAGTATCATCTGGATAAACAGCTTAAGGAAGCTGCGACTTATGCCCGTAACAACGGAATTATCCTGAAAGGCGACATTCCGATCGGGATTAGTCCGAACAGTGTGGAAGCCTGGACCGAACCACATTTATTTAACCTCAACGCACAAGCCGGCGCACCACCCGATGATTTTGCCGTAAAGGGCCAAAACTGGGGATTTCCAACCTACAACTGGGAAGAAATGGCCAAAGATGGGTATCAATGGTGGATCAAGCGGATGCAAAAAATGGCCGATTATTTCGACACTTACCGGATTGACCACATCCTGGGTTTCTTCCGGATCTGGGAAGTACCAACCGATGCCGTCGAAGCTTTGCTCGGTCATTTCAATCCATCGCTTCCGATGTCAACCAGGGAAATCGGGCACTATGGATTGTATTTTAACCACGAACGTTTTTCGAAACCATACATCCGTCGCCACCTACTGAAACCCATATTTAGAGAATCAACCGAATCGGTTATAACTAATTTTCTGGATGATTTAGGACACGGACATTATAAGCTTAAAGATGAATTTAGTACGCAAAAGAAAATCAATCAGCATTTTCTGAAAAACATTGAGGAAGAGGATTTGGATGACCAGAGCCGAAAAATCAGGGATGGCCTGTTTGATTTGGTTGCCAATGTTTTGTTTGTCTCAACGGGCGAGGACCAATGGCACCCACGCATTTCGATGCAAAAAACCAGTTCGTATGCAGAATTGGACGATTGGACAAAAGAACAGTTAAACGCGCTTTACCTCGACTATTTTTACAAACGGCACGAGAATTTCTGGTACCGTAAAGGAATGGAGAAACTGCCCATAATCGTTTCGGTGGGTAACATGCTGGTTTGTGGCGAAGATTTGGGAATGATTCCGGATTGCGTACCGAAAGCCATGGAGGAATTGGGTATTCTGAGCCTTGAAATTCAGCGGATGCCTAAAAATCCGAAGGTGAAATTTTCGCATCCGGCTGATGCACCTTATTTGTCGGTTTGCACCACCTCAACGCACGACATGTCGACCATTCGGGGATGGTGGGAGGAAGACCGCGAAAAAACACAGATGTTCCATAACCTTGAATTGGGCAACCTGGGACTGGCTCCTTACTTTGCCGAGCCATGGATCTGTCAGCAAATAATTACTCAGCACCTTTATTCACCGGCCATGTGGGTTACTATACCCATTCAGGATTTAATTGCGATGGATGGCAAATTTCGTTGGGAAGAAACTCAGGCGGAGCAAATCAATTATCCCAGTAATGTACGCCACAAATGGCGTTTCCGCATGAAACAAAGTATTGAAGACCTGAAAAAAGCCGATGAATTCAACAATCTACTGAAAGAGCTTATTAAAGCTTCGGGACGAAATTCGGATTATTGAAAAAAAACTAAACGCAATCACTAAGTAAATAATTTACAATCACTTACTTAGTCACATCCAAGAGAAAAAGTAAAAATTTAACATCATGACGTAAACAAGTATGAAATACCTAAGTTCAATTCAATCATAAAAACAGACATATCCCTACATAAACAAATAGTTATGAGTATTTTAAAAAATACATTCCCAGTAATATTTCTTTTATTATTAAACTTTGCTTGCTCAAACAAAGCTAAATCGTACATCCAAGAGGTAAAAATAAATAATAGTAAATTAGATTCAATTATTGACTACGCGCTAAAAGAGGAAATCAATTTTTATAATCCGACTTCACTTTGTGGGCTAATGAGATTTAGCAAAATAAATGAAGTTTTTCAAATTGAAGTTGTAATTACAGACAAGAATTCATTTGATGAGGTTGACAGTAAGTTCTTCCCTGAATATTTTTTCTATTACAAAGATTTCCCAATTTTTATAATAAATAAAACTGTAGATAATAAATTTTTCAGAAAAACAGAAAACAAAAAACACTTTGAATATCCAAAAATAAACAATAAAGCTATCCCGCACATTTCAAGCAAGTTACCCCCAAAACCACCATCAAATTTTGAGCCTACTGTGTTCTTTTTCTATTATTTTGATGGCAGAATATTTTTTCAAAGAAAAGATACCTTTATGTTTGATCAATTTGTTCCAATTTAGTACAAGTCTTTCCATTAATACATAAGCCTAAACAAATGCCAGACCTTTTGCCTTGGCATTAATGTCTTCCGGTACCAGCCTTTATTTTCTGACGGATTTCAAATGATTCGTCAGAAAATAGGAACTCGCGGGTAGAGTCGGGCAAAAAATCCATAATCTGGTCCAACTGATCGTGCTTGATGGCCTTGCGCACTTTGGAAGCGCTGATGTAATCGGGCGAATTGTCTGCCCCGGATCCAACTGCTTTTCGGGTAATTTCAATCACTTCAACGCCAAACAACGGAAGGATTGCTTTCATCGCCTGATTATATGCACCGGTAACTTTGCAGTAATTTTCGGTTCCCACGTAGCGTTTTTTAATCCCCAGGATTGGCACTACATAATTGGCAAATATCTTGACATCGAGCTCGGCCTGCTTTTGCATCACATCGCTGATGGCTTCATTCTTCAAGAAATAAGCCGGGAAAATGGCCCCAGAAACAATGTACATTCCACCCCGGACCATGACCACATTTTTGAGGTGGGCTATTCCTTTTCGGATCAACTCCCAACGCACAGCAAACGGAAATGCTGAACGGTCTTCTTCCACCACAAACAGATAAACAACTTCACTTTCAGCCGAGGCCTTTTCAATCAGGTATTTGTGTCCGTTTGTAAATGGGTTACAGTTGACCACCATCGCGGCCACATTAGCCGTTTTGGCCGGAACAAGCAAAGTTTTCAGGTAATCCTGATAAGTTGATATCGATTCGAAGCCGAACTCAAGTACCGAAAAAAGAGGTTCGGCAGTTGCAATTTCGGTATAACCCAGTCCACGAAACCGAACTGAGTTTTCAGGACGCGTAAAAACGAAGGTGTGCTTGTAAATCTTGAGAAGCTTCTCGGTCATGTAAGTAACAATCAGCGCAAAAGCAGTGGTGTCGCGAAATTTGGGGGCAACTGCCACATATTTCAGAATCCGTCCCAAATGCGAACCGGTCCCAACCAATTCACCTTTCAGGTTATACACAATCATGGTACATTCCACCTCCGATGGATCGAACTCAAACCCAAGCGGCGCAAGGAAATCCTTCACCAGTTTAAGGTCGAATGGATTATCCATATCCAGTGTCTCCTGCCGAAAATCGGTATCTTCAAATGTCATTTGTTCTGTCTAAAAGGTAAAATGATTCTGTTCGCTGGCCTGAATGACCGAATAAACAAAGATAGTCACTGCCAGCAAATCGGCCGATCCTCCGGGAGAAATATTTTCTTGTTGGCAAAAATCGATAACGGCGGTATAATTTTCAGCGCTGAAATCTTCTAAAGCAATCTGGCACAAACCCTTAAACCTACCCAAAACGTCCGGATTACTCCTGAAAAGGATATTTGTATCTTTGTTGTTTGCCGCAATGGAAAGCAAACATTTAATCAGCAATTCATCGTTGAGTTGCCCGGACTGAACGATTTCCGGCAAACCAAAATTAAAAACAGTTGCTAATCCACTTTCCGCCTCACCGCGTGCTCCACTGAAACCATATTTCAGGAATATTTTCTCTCCATGACTTTTCACTGAAGGATTACCCATTTCATTCCTGACCAAATCTTTACAAATTCCATTGATGATGCCCCGGAATTCTTCCGCTTGAAAATGATCGTTTTTACTGAGCACCTTTCCGCATGCGAAGAGTGAAAGCCCCATTAAAAAGATAACTCCCTTTTGCGTGTTGATATTTCCGGTAGCCTCAAACATCGCGGCTTCCATTTGTAAACCGATGTTTCGAAGTCGGGGCAAGGCTTGGGTCAAATCGTCATCCTGAAAGTCAAAACCTTCGCGGACCAACTCTTCGAACCAAGGAGAAATTGCCGAAGTTGAATCAACAAATGTCTGGAAATTCATATCCGAATGACTTCCGGAACTAAGCTGATCGACCAATCCTGGTTTCGGGGTAAGCGAAATCTCAGCCAGAATGGCCTGTTCTGCCAGCGAAGAAAGTTTTTTGGCGATCCTTTCTTCTCTTTGTTTCCTGTTATATTCATCCATTTCCGAAAACATAAAGGATCTTAATTCATCGAAATCGTGCGCTTTTTCGCGCCGGCATTCGATGGCTGGTTTCTCGCGACAAAAGAAGCAGAGTTTTGATTTTCCGGAGGAAACCGTATTTCCCTGCTCATCATTCAAATCCACATCAACGAACCTTCCCAACGGATGGTTCTCTTCAAAGCCTTCGCAAATTTGTTTAATTTCCGTCAGGCTAAAATGGTTCATCGAAAACGGAACCATGTAAAAATCTCCGGCGGCATCGCATATCTCAACAGCATAATTTTCCTGAATACCAATCTGATGAGATACAAAATGGCACTTCAAATCTTGCAGGCAAGCTTGAAAAAACGAACTCACTGTCGGGTTGCTTTTCGGAAAACCGGGAACATTCAGGCTTAAACTTAAGCTGGGCAAGCTTTTCTGAGCAATTTGCGCTTTCAGAAAAGCCCGCTGGTCACGGGCTTTTAATATCAATTCGAGTGGTTCGATTGTGTTTCTCCTTGTTTTATTTCTCCTTCAACTGATGAATCACGTCAATGATAGTCCCATCGCGGTACTCAACCACACCCACAATTTTATCGGTATATTCAAGTGGTGCAGGAATTCCGGTAATCTTGTCGACCTCAATTTCGAGGTCATGAATATCTTTAATGTTGAGTCCGGCCCTTTTGAGGTTCTCTTCCAGTTCCGGGAACATCGGATTCACGCAAATTCCACGTTCGGTAACCAAAACATGAATGGTCTCTCCCGGAGTTACGATGGTATGTACGCGTTTCTTGATAATCGGGATACGGCCACGGAACGAAGGACAAACCACTACGGTTAGTTTGGCACCGGAAGCGGTATCGGAATGACCACCAGATGCCCCGCGCACATTGCCTTCGGAACCGGTGATGACGTTCACATTAAAATCGACATCAATTTCGAGTGCACCGAGAACTACCACGTCAATTTTATTGGTGATACAGCCGCAATTAAACGGATTGGCATACAAAGCTGCCGGAATTTCAATGTGTCGGCGATTATTCAGGAGCGAATTACTAACCGTTGCATCAAACGACTGCACATCGAAAATGGTCTCAAAAAGCCCGTCATTCAGCATATCCACGCAATACGAAGTAATACCACCGAGCATAAAACTTCCTTTGATAGATTTGGCTTTCATCTTTTCGCGGATGAATTTGGCCACCGCCAGTGAAGCTCCACCAGCTCCAACCTGAAAAGCAAATCCGGGCACAAAAAATCCGGAGTGTTCAATCACATCTGCTGCCAGTTTGGCAATCCGGAGATCCATTGGCGAATTGGTGATACGCGTGGTTCCGGTTGCAATTTTTGAAGCATCGCCAATCGAATCGACCACAACAACATGATCCACAAAATTTTGAGAAATCGAGAGCGGAATACAAGGAAAATCAACGAGGTTATCAGTAACCACAATCACCTGTTTAGCATAGCGGGCATCAATAACGGCATAACCAATCGATCCAAAAGCTGACTTACCGTGCGAGCCGGTTGCATTTCCTTCGCAGTCGGCTGCCGAAGCTGCAATCACAGTCAAATCGATCTGAATTTTTCCGGTATGGATGCTCCGAACGCGTCCTCCATGTGAATGGATAACCACCGGAATATCGAGTACTCCCAATGCTACCGCGCGTCCCAACTGGCTACGGATGCCCGATGAATAAATGCGGGTTACAGTTCCATCTTTCAGATAAGGAAGAATGGGGTCGTGGCATTCGTTGAGTGATGAGGAAGCCAGCGTAATATCTCGGATTCCCATATTGTGTAGAATGGTAAGCGTTTGAACAAGAAGAATATCACCATTCCGGAGATGATGGTGGAATGAAATGGTCATCCCATTATGCGGATTACTGCGCAAAATTGCTTCTTCGAGCGAATTGCACAATTTACTCTGGTGTGGCAGATATGCCTTATTTGGTGCAGGAATGGTAGGTTCGTCCATCCAGCCTTTGCTCAGTTTCGTAAGTGCGCCCTGATAAGGCTCCAACTTTCCGATTCCCTCAATATATTCAGGGATCTCTCTGCCTAAACTATTTAGCATTGTTCTGTTTTTTTGAATTGTTACATTTTTGGATCGTAGATACGCGACACAATCTATCCTACCGTCACATTTGCCAGTCTCAGGATATATTCGGCGCGGGTCACAATTGGTGCATCGATCATCTTTCCGTCGATGGCAAAAACTCCGATACCGGCAGCACTGTTTATCTTGAACTCTTTAACGATGCGGTAAGCTTTCCGGATTTCTTCTTCGGTTGGCGTGTACACGTCGTGAATGATTTCGATTTGTCGCGGATTAATCACCGCTTTTCCGGTGAACCCAATTTTTTTGGCATATTCAGTTTCCCGACGCAAACCCTCTTCGTCGTTCACGTCCGGGAAAACGGTATCAATCACATCAATATGACTGGCTTTCGCTGCCATGACAATCCGCTTACGGGCAAAATCGATTCCGGCACCATCGGGAGTGTAAACAATATTCATGTCGGCAGTCAAATCCTGTCCGCCAATGGTAATGGCATCCACGCGATCAAACTTGCTGGCAATATCAAATACATTCTGAACACCCATGGCCGTTTCAATCATGGCATGAAGTGTCATTTTATTGTGAGGAAGTCCGTGGCGATCTTCAATCTTTTCAATGATCTGCAGCAATGCCGCAACTTCCTCTGCCGATTCGGTTTTGGGATAGCGAATTGCCGAAGGCTGCAATGGCACAATCGCTTCAAGATCGGCCAGACCAAAAGGTGTACTCAGATGATTTACCCGGACACAAACTTCGGCATCGTAAAAATCGATCACATTAATCATGTTCCTCACCAAAATCCGGGCTGCGTCTTTTTGATTCAGGGCGACAGCATCTTCCAGATCGAGCAGAATACTGTCGGCGCCATACACTCCGCCCTGCTGAATCATTGCCGGATTATTGCCCGGAATGTAAAGCATTGAGCGCCTTTTTTTATAATTTTTTATCATAGAAGTGTTTACTTAAGGGTTCCTTCCTGTTCGTCGAGAGAGCGTTTGATGGCCGTTTCGAGACGGGCTTTAATGGTAGGTTCAAGAGCTCCTTTGTCTTTGGCGATCAAATGGATATCTGTCATTTCGTATTGGTCGAGCATTTCAACCACAATACGGTTAAAATTAGCTCCAAACTGTTGCATGACGGTAGAAGATATTTCCAGTTTCCGGCCAGAATTCTCCGGAAGCGGTTCGATCAAAAAAATGACATCGCTTGATTCGAAGGTGCCTGACTGTGCGGCTATTTTTGGTTTCATGTGCAATTAATTGTTGATTACCTTGAGGCCACAAAAGTATGACATTAAATCTTCAAGGAGATGATTTTTCTCAACAATAAAGTGAATTCGGAAAGTACTTTTCGAGCTATACTTTTAGGCATAAAAAAAGAGGATAACGAAAGTTGTCCTCTTTTTGTGGGCGATGACGGATTCGAACCGCCGACCCTCTGGGTGTAAACCAGATGCTCTGAACCAGCTGAGCTAATCGCCCTTTTTGTTGTTGTTTTGTGAACGCGCTTTGTTTTTTAAAGCGTTGCAAAGATATACTCCTTTTTGAAATCTGCAAACAAAAATCTTAAAAAATCTCACAAAATTTCAGCCACTACAAAAGTGCTTCCGCCAACAAACACCAAATCGTTTTCCCCAGCATTAGCAAGGGCTACAGAAAGGGCCTGACGAACAGTTGGATAACAGTCCCCCTTCAAGCCGAACCGTTCAGCTTTAGCGGCAAGCACTTCAGGTTCTGCGGCACGTGGAATTGAGGCTTTCGTGAAATAATACTGTGCATTTATCGGCAGTAGCGACAAAACTTCATCCTGATCCTTGTCGCTGACCATCCCAATTACCACATGCAACACTTTCCATGCCGTCTGATTAATTTGTTCAACTACAAGTTTGATGCCTGCCGGATTATGCCCCGTATCGCAAATCGTGAGCGGATTATGACCGATTATCTGCCAGCGCCCCAAAAGTCCGGTATTCCGAATCACATTTAGCAAACCCTTCCTGATTAAGGCTTCAGGCAAATTCCAGCCTTTGTCATTCAATAAATCAATTGCTTTTATAACTGTAGGCACATTGTGTCGCTGATAAATCCCCAACAAGTCTAATTTCAAATCCGGATAATACAACCGATCATTCTTCCTGATATTCAGGATTTGTTTTCCGTCTATGGTCAACATCGAATAGTCTGTCCGATATTCCTGATCGGCAAAAGCAAGTTTGGTTTGCACTTTTTCGGCAAACTGTTCAAATACAAAACTGGTTTCTGGAGAAGTTTCCCCTACCACAACCGGAACATCTTTCTTGATAATACCAGCCTTTTCGGCGGCAATCTTCGGTAAAGTATCGCCCAACAAGGCCATGTGATCGAAGCTGATGTTGGTGATTACCGAAATTTCTGGAGTGATAATGTTGGTCGAATCAAGCCTTCCACCCAAACCAACTTCAATAACAGCTACATCAACATTCATGCTCCGGAAATAGTCAAATGCCATTGAAACGGTCAACTCAAAAAACGAAGGTTCCAGATTTTCAATTTCGTTTTTTTGCTGAAACAATTTGGTGAAATTGACTACAGCTTCTTCCGAAATCATTTCGCCATTTACTCGAATTCGTTCCCTGAAATCTTTCAAATGAGGCGAAGTATAGAGGCCGGTTTTGTATCCGGCTTCCTGCAAAACAGAGGCAAGCATGTGCGAAACCGACCCTTTCCCGTTTGTTCCGGCCACATGAATGGTCTTAAATGAACGATGCGGATGGCCAAACATTTCATCGAGCCGAATCGTATTGTCGAGGTTGTCTTTATAGGCCGCAGCCCCAGTTCGCTGAAACATAGGCAACTGACTATATAAATAATCGAGTACTTGCTGATAGGTTCTCATGGGTTAAAAACTTATGAACACCAGTTTAAAAATAGAATGGTAAAATTGATAATTTAACTTCGATTTCGTCAGATTTACATTCTAATATTTCTAAATTTATGGAAACCTTAAAGATTACGGCGATGGCAAAGAAAAAACAAACCAAAATCTTCGTGCTCGACACCAATGTGATTTTGCACGACCATACCAGCATTTACCAGTTTCAGGATAATGACATCGTAATTCCTATAACCGTTCTGGAAGAACTGGACAAGTTTAAGCGAGGAAACGACCCAATCAACTTTCAGGCAAGGGAATTTGTACGTGAATTAGACGAAATCGTTGGTGACCAGCTTTTCAATGGTGGTATCAAACTTGGACCGGATAAGGGGAAACTGATCATTGAAACAGGTAAGCCTATTCCGGAAGAAATGAAACATTCATTCCGCGAAGACATTCCGGATCACCGCATTTTGGCCATTGCCATGTTCATTGGACAGAAATATCCTGACCGGCCAACAATATTGGTTACAAAGGATATTAACCTTCGCATGAAAGCCAAGTCGTTGAAGATTCAGTCTGAAGATTATTACAACGACAAAGTCAAAGACATTCAGATCCTGAACAAAAGTGTAACTGAATTAGAAAACTTTAACGATACGCTGATCGAAAAACTGTACAGCGAAAATTCCATTCCGGTTGAACAAATGGAGCTGATTGAAGCACCGGACATCAATGAATATTTCATCATGAAGTCGCCAAAAGCAAGCGTGTTGGGTCGGTACGATGGAGGATTGAAGAAAATGGTTCGGGTGGAGAAAAAAGCAGCATACGGAATAAAACCTCGAAATGCTGAGCAAACCTTCAGTCTCGACGCCCTTTTTAATCCAGAAATAAAACTGGTTGCTTTAACCGGAAAAGCCGGAACCGGAAAAACATTGCTGGCTCTGGCCGCCGCGCTCGAACAACACAAAAGCTTTGGACAAATATTACTTGCTCGTCCGATTGTGGCGCTGAGCAATCGCGATTTAGGATTTTTACCTGGCGATGCACAGGAAAAGATAAGTCCTTACATGCAACCATTGTTCGACAACTTGTCGGTGATCAAGCATAATTTCAATGCCCGAAGCGCTGAATATCAAAAAATAGAAGAGTTGCTAAAAGAAGAAAGATTGGTCATTACTCCATTGGCTTATATCCGTGGAAGAAGCCTGTCAAACTCATACTTCATCATCGACGAAGCCCAGAACTTGACCCCGCACGAAATAAAAACCATCATAACCCGTGCAGGCGAAGGCACCAAACTGATTTTTACAGGCGACCTTCAACAGATCGATTCTCCATATCTTGACATGAAATCGAATGGACTGGCTTACATGACCGAAAAAATGCGAAACCATGAGATTTTTGCCCATGTGAATTTGATTAAGGGCGAACGCAGCTATTTGGCTGAACTGGCAAGCGATTTACTTTAATCTTGGTGTCCGTCAGCTGAAGCAGACGGCAAAGGATAGGCTCGATGAATGAAAAATGCATTATCCTTTGCCGTTTGCCTTTAGGCAACGGTAATATATTTTCGTATTTTTGCCGCCTGATTATCAGATGATGGAAAGGATTTTAATGGAATATTCAGGCAAAAAAGCTTCATTTTATACACTCGGGTGCAAACTCAATTTCTCAGAAACATCGAGCATTGCACGCCGCTTTGAAGAGGTTGGATTTGAAAGGGTTGAGTTTGCAGATAATGCTGATGCGGTAGTTATTAATTCGTGTTCGGTCACTGCTGAAGGCGACAAAAAAACCCGAAATATCATCCGTCAGGCGGTACGCAAAAATCCGGAAGCATTGATAATAGTTACCGGTTGCTACGCTCAGTTACAGCCTGAAACTATTGAGAAGATAGAAGGAGTCGACCTGATCATTGGCTCATCTGAAAAACAAAATATCACCGAATATCTGGGCAATCTGAATAAAAAAGAGCAAACCGAAATTCACATTCAGAAGCCAAAAGAAATCAAAAATTATTTTCATGCCTACTCGTTTGGCGACCGCACCCGAAGCTTTTTGAAAGTTCAGGATGGATGCGATTATTACTGCACCTACTGCACCATCCCTTTTGCCCGTGGGCGGAGCCGCAACGACAGCATCCAAAATACAGTAGCCGAAGCACGCGAAATTGTGGCAAAAGGAACACTCGAAATTATCCTGACCGGCGTAAATATTGGTGACTTTGGCAAATCAACAGGCGAAGAATTCATCGATCTGTTGCGCGAACTCGATCAGATTGAAGACCTGAAACGCATCCGGATTTCATCGGTCGAGCCTAATTTGCTAACTGATGAAATCATTGAATTTGCTGCCCGTTCACAACGAATTATGCCTCATTTCCATTTGCCGCTTCAATCCGGATCGAACGATGTTTTGAGCTTAATGAAGCGAAAATACAAGCGCGAAGTTTTTGAAAGCCGTGTGGCAAAAATCAAAGCTGAAATTCCGAATGCATTTATCGGGGTTGATGTAATTGCCGGAACCAATGGCGAAACAGACGATTTTTTCCGCGATTCATATCGTTTCATTGCCGATCTGGAAGTTTCACAACTTCATGCTTTTCCTTATTCAGAGCGACCTGGCACCAAAGCACTGGAGATAAAACCAGTAGTTCCGGTAGACGAACGCAAACATCGAACGCAACGACTTATTTTGCTTTCTGACCGGAAAACAGAAGATTTCTACCGTCAAAATTTAGGCTCGATACACGAAGTGCTTTTTGAAGAACAAAAAGATAAAAAATCGATCTCCGGATTTACCGACAATTACATCAAAGTTGAAACCGACTACCATGAAAGTCTGGAAAATCATATTGTTTCAGTAAAGTTGGAAAACATATTGCCGAACGGAAACGTTTGGGGAACAGTGCTCCAAGCATAGAGCAAAGAGCATGGAGAAGAAAGTCCTGAAACTGGGAAACTTTTAACTCATCATTCATAACTTATAATTTATAACTAACAGACATGAATCTCGAAATACTTTGCACACAAGTTCAGGAGTTGGCCCGCGAAGTTGGGCGTTTTATATACGATGAACGCCTGAAATTTACTGCTGAAGACATTATTCACAAAGGAAAGTCGGACATGGTGACTTATGTCGACAAAACGGCGGAGGCCCGCATTGTGGCTGCGTTGCGTGAGCTATTGCCCGATTCAGGATTTATTGCAGAAGAAGGAACGGCTCAGGACAACGGAGAAAAATACCGTTGGGTAATCGATCCTTTAGATGGAACCACCAATTATATTCATGGTATTTCGCCATTTTGCGTGAGCATTGCTCTTATGGAGGATCAGGAAATTGTCATGGGCGTGGTTTACGAAATCAGCCTCAACGAAATGTTCTATGCATGGAAAGGAAGTAAAGCTTATTTAAACGAAAAGGAGATTAAGGTTTCGAAAGCTGCCACAACTGCCGATTCTCTGATTGCCACCGGATTTCCGTACTACGATTTTTCGAAGCTCGACAAATACATGGATGCCATGAGCTTTTTCATGAGAAACTCACACGGGATGCGCCGTCTGGGCTCAGCCGCTGCCGACATGGCCTATGTTGCCGCCGGACGTTTTGAAGGTTTTTACGAACATGCCCTGCACTCGTGGGATGTAGCTGCCGGAATTATTATCCTGAAACAAGCCGGGGGCAAGGTTTGCGATTTCAATGGCGGCGAAAATTATCTGTTTGGTGGCGAAATGATTGCCTGTAATGCCAATTACTTCGATGAATTTTATTCGATCGTTCACAAACACCTGGAGTAAAACTCAGAAAAAATTCATTGGTCAATAGAAAATTTCACAAGGCAAACTTTATTTTGCCAACCTGACTTTCCACTTTATTTTTTCCTGTTGACTTTTTCTCATTCCTATTTCATAAATTGCATCGAACTAATATTTCGTGTTATGATCGAAAAAGAAATTGCCCTGATCAACAAACAACTTGAAAGTCTGGTTGCTAAAAACTTCGATCTGGAAGCCTGGAAAAGCCACACCATCATATTTTTGGAACGTATTTTCGGAAAAGAAAGCACCAAAGTAAGGATGATCAAGGAATTAAAATACGATTATTCGAGCTGGAACCTACGCGATGCCGCCGGAACCGGAAAAAGTTCGGATCCGGTTATCCTGAAAGCCCGCGAAATACTGGAAGCCACCAAGCTAGAACTCGAACATTTGGGAGTTCCAAAACAGGAAGAAGAAAATCAAAAAATCTGGTCACTCCTTGAGGAAGAACTGACCGGTAAACAAATCCGCGAAATAAAATTGGTATTACAATCGGAGGACCCCGATAAATTGGAGAAAATAGCTAATATGCTTTACAATCTCGAAAAGGAAAATATGGCAGTGGTTCTAGCCAAGCTATTAATCCCATAACCAAGTATTCAGTCCTTCTGTAATTCAACCCTTCAGCCCTTTATGAATCGTCCCCGAATCGCCATAGTCATTCTCAACTGGAACGGATCCAAGCTATTGCAACAGTTTCTTCCCTCAGTAATTCAATTCAGTAAAAATGATTTAACTGATATTATTGTAGCCGATAATGGTTCAACCGACAATTCGCTACAAATACTTCAAAGTCAATTTCCGGAGGTTAAAATACTAGACCTAAAGCAAAATTATGGATTTGCGCGTGGTTACAACGAAGCCCTGAAACAGATTGATACCGATTATTTTGTCATCCTGAATTCGGATGTGGAAGTTACTGCCGGTTGGTTGGACGAGCCAATCCGTTTGATGGAGATGGATTCATCAATTGCGGCTGTCCAACCCAAAATACTCAGTTATCACCAGAAAACGCATTTTGAATACGCCGGTGCTGCCGGTGGGTTCATCGACCGGTTTGGATACCCGTTTTGTCGCGGTAGAATTTTTAACGAAGTAGAAGAAGATCGCGGCCAATACGATGATTCGGTCGATATTTTTTGGGCAACCGGAGCCTGCATGTTTGTGCGTGCCAGCTATTTTCATGAAGTTGGTGGGTTTGATGCTGATTTCTGGGCGCACATGGAAGAAATTGATTTATGCTGGCGACTTAAAAACCGCGATTATCGGGTAGTCTATACTCCTGAAAGCACTGTTTATCATGTTGGTGGCGGAACTCTTTCGTATGACAATCCCAGAAAACTTTATTTGAATTTCAGGAATAACCTCTGGCTTTTATATAAAAATTTGCCGATAGGTCAGCTTTTCCCAATTCTTTCCATGCGTATGATCTTGGACGGAGTGGCTGCATTTAAACTACTTGCAGAATTCAACACGAATGGCATTGTGAGCGTGTTCAAAGCGCATTATCATTTCTATCGCTCAATTCCGTCGCTAAACAGAAAACGTAAAATGGCCAGACTGTCTGGTCATTTGAGTACTCCTGCAGAAAAGCTTCATCGGAGTATTGTTTTCCAGTTTTATATTCGGAACCGAAAACGATTTAGCGAGATCAAGTTCTGAACCCGGTATTTCATAAAAGATAGCGTTGTGTTTCCTTTTTTTGATGTCATCTAATGATCGTAAATTATTAACTGCAAAAAAGTTACTCCTTTGATTTTGGCATTTCAAAGGTCGGATTTTCATAAATATATCCCCATGCGTGTTTGTTGGTAAAGGCTTTAACAAGTTTAAATTGGCTTTTGACCAGTTCAATAGCCGGATCTTTATCGGAAGTGGTTTCATATATAAAATACTTTGCTTTCCGATATTGTTTGAACCCGGCAACTTGATTAAAAGCCTTTTCCCCTGTAAGGTATCCGGTCAACTTGTATTTCAGGCAATAATTCATATTAAAAGAAGCAGCAATGGGATCATTATAAAAATTATTTTCCTCACAATACCCAACCAACTCTTGATTAACCTCAACAACTTCAATATAGCCCAAATCAATATCAATGTTTCGTTTATTATTCAACGAATAAAACAGGCAAATACACGCCACAATTAAAACAAACGATGATCTAAACATTGTAGATATTCGCAACTGATCGAACAGTATTGAAAAACATAAGATTAGCAAAACCGTAAGGTTCAATGTATATCGTGGCGAATAAAAGTTTATTCCTAAAAACAAAAGATATGCAGGGGCCAAAAGCGACAAGCATATCAACGCGCTGTAGTTCTTGATTTTAACCCTTTGCATAATAAGAAAAACAAGGATTCCCAAAGTAGCCAATAATACCACTAATCTTCCATAATGAGTAAATGCAGTTGTAAAAGCACTCCCCATTTTTTGTAAAACGATGCCTACATCGTAATTTATATATCCAATATGTTCGGAGTAAAAAAAAACTCCAAATCTTGCTTTATGCAAAATTAAAAAACAGGAATAAGCCAAAATTGGAGCAACAACCAAAAGAAAGTTCATGAATGTAAAGCGACTCTCGCTATATTTCCTGAGGATGGTCAAAAAATAGCACAACACAAAGATGATGGTAAAGATTAGCGACGTTTCCTTTGTAAGGACCATTAATGATCCCGCAATGGCATAAATTTTATAGTTGTTTCTAACAAAAGCAAAAAATGCGGTCACTAGCCATAAAGAAAGCATCATTTCAGGAAGTACAAGTATGGATTGAGCCAAAAATGTTGACTGTACCCCTAAGAGTAAAACTCCCACAATGGCTGTTTCGAAATTGGTCAGCTTTTTTAGTCCAAAGAAAACTGCCCATAATAACCCAACAGAAATTAGTAACGGGAGAATTCGCATATATAGAATGCTGCCGGGGAAGAGATTCATCCAAAGCGAGGAGATAAAATAGAAAAACTGGGGATGTCCTTTGCAATAGTCTAGTGGAACAGCACCAGGCAATAGGCTTGGCCCCATTTCAGCCATTTTGTTTATGGCAACCATATACGACCATGCTTCATCCCAAAAATAGGGAATCGAAAGATGTGGAATTTGTATTACCAGCAGTATGACAATAGGAATTAAAAATAAATAGTTTTTTATGCCAAATCTTTGAAAGAATCTGCCAACAAATAGATGCAGGAAGTTTCTTTTACCAAATGATCTTTCTACTACTGCCATTGAATATGTTCTCTTCTTTTCAAAGATGAAATCCCTTTGTTAGCAAATACTGACCACTGTGACTGATCACTTTTTCCTAGTCTTTCAAATAATCAATCTGAACCAGATCGTTCCAGATCGGATCTTTTGGTGGTTTGGCCACGATTTTTATCGGCTCTTTAGTTACCGGATGAATAAACTCTATTTTGCGTGCATGTAAATGAATTCCACCATCCTCATTACTGCGCGCAGCACCGTATTTCAGGTCGCCTTTGATGTGCAGTCCAATACGGTTAAGCTGCGCCCGAATCTGGTGATGACGGCCAGTCTTCAAATCAATTTCGAGTAAATGGTAATGATTGAGCGTGGCAACATGCCGGTAATTCAAAATAGCTTCTTTCGATCCTTTACGTTCTTTATTGTGTGCGTGCGATTTGTTCTTTTCCTCGTCTTTTAACAGCCAGTGGTGCAAAGTTCCCTCTTCCTCTTCCGGAAGTTTATCGACCACGGCCCAGTAAGTTTTCTTCATGGCTTCTTTATCCTGAAACATTTCGTTTAGGCGGAGAAGTGCTTTGCTGGTGCGGGCAAAAAGAATAACACCGCTGGTAGGGCGATCCAATCGGTGGGGTGAACCCAGATAAACATCTCCCGGTTTTTTGTATTTTTCTTTGATGTATTCTTTTACTTTATCGATTAAAGTTACATCACCGGTTTTGTCTCCCTGAACGATCTCGCCACACGCTTTGTTGATGGCTATGATATGATTGTCTTCGTAAATTATTTCCATTTGTTTTTTGTATTTATATTGTATCCAAAGAGAGCTGGCCGATGGGAGCTTATTTGTGATTTTTGATTCTTTTTGATCAACATTATCAACTGCTGCGCATACAACTTTCACTTTTCAACTTTCACATATTGATGCGCTATCGGGTTCAATTTTTGTATTCCCCGGGTTGCGTCGTTCCTCCTTATAGCCGGAGTTATTGGCATTTAACCCATTCAGGATATAGAAATACATAACCTCAGCATCCACAACTTGAAACCCGCAACCTGAATCTTGAAACTCCTAGTACTGTTCCTTTTCGTTCGGGAAGTCTTGCGATTTCACATCCTGAACGTATGAATTCACCGCACCTTGAATTTCTTCGGCTAGATTCAGGTATCTTCTCAGGAATCGGGGTGAAAATGTCTGGGTTATTCCAAGCATATCGTGAAGGACAAGAACTTGTCCGTCGCAACCGCCACCAGCGCCAATCCCGATCACCGGAATTTTCAATGCTTGTGAAACTTTTGCTCCCAATTCAGCCGGAATTTTTTCAAGCACAATGGCGAAACAACCGGCTTCTTCTAGTAGAATAGCATCTTCAATCAACTTCTGGGCCTCAACTTCTTCTTTGGCGCGAACAGTATAGGTTCCGTATTTATTGATCGATTGTGGCATCAATCCCAAATGACCCATTACCGGAATTCCTGCCGACAAAATTCGCTCAACCGATTCGATGATTTCTTTGCCACCTTCCACTTTAACAGCGTCAGCGTGTGTCACTTTCATGATTTTAATGGCCGAATTCAGCGCTTCCAGAGAGTTTCCCTGATAAGTACCGAAAGGCATATCGACGACTACCAATGCACGGTTTACTGCTTTTACCACCGACTTGCCGTGATAAATCATTTGATCGAGCGTAATGGGCAAAGTGGTTTCGTTACCCGCCATTACGTTTGAGGCTGAGTCGCCAACCAAAATTACGTCGATACCAGCCTGATCAACCAGTTTCGCCATACTGTAATCGTAGGCGGTGAGCATGGCAATTTTTTCGCCTTTCAGCTTCATTTCCAAAAGTGTGTGCGTTGTAACACGTCGTATTTCTTTATGGACTGACATATTCGTTTGTATTTGATTCGGCTACAAAAGTAAGAATTTATGGATTGGAATATCTGTTTTGTTTTCCACAATTGATTCGTAATCAATTGCAGCGACTATATTGTCTCAAATTCAGTTTAAAAGCAAAGGAGCCGATTCTGCTGAACCGGCTCCTTTATTATATATAATCCTTTTATACCCTTAGAAAAATATTCTTTTTATACATGTAATATAGCAAAGACCAAACCATCATTATGCTACCAATGACGTGTATGATTTGACCGAAATCGCCCCAAAGCACAGTCCAGCCAAAGATGTATTTCGAGATATTGCCAACATCAACCAAATCATAGAGCAGGTAGATGAAAATAGAGTTCATTCCGATCACCCGGAAGAAGAACGACCACTTTCTCCAGCCTTTTACATCGATGATCCAATAGAAAGCAGCCATTAGCACAAACCCGATTCCTCCTGCCAAAAGGTTGAAGGAACTTGTCCAGCATTTTTTAATAATCGGGTAAAATGTACTCAGGAGCAATGCAGCAACAATTGACGATGCTCCGATAATTAAAAGGGTTTTAATTTTCTGATGATCGTCAGCCGTTTTGTCGCGCAAAAAATATCCGGCTACCGATCCCATCAAGGTAATGGCAATGGCCGAGAAAATGCACAACAATCCTTCAGGATCAAATACCTCGCCATGCAATCGCCCGGGTAAAAAAGCGCGGTCGATATATCCGTTGATACAACCTTCAGGAGTTAAAACACCAGCGCCAACGCCTGGAACCGGAATTAAAAGCTGAACAATTCCGTAGCCAACCAGAATACCGCCCAACCAGTAGAGCCGACTTTTAAACGATTTGCTGTAAATAAAGATTAGTGAAGCAAATAAATAGGCCAATCCGATTTGCCCCAGTACACTGGCAAAACGAGGATGTTCGAATCCATTGCTGAAAACTCCATTGTAAACGAACCCAAGCAATACCAGGGTGAGCCCTCGTTTTACGACTTTCTTTGCCAGTTCATCTTTCGGAACTTTCTTCTCCAATTTAGAACCCAAAGCGAATGGGATAGCCACTCCGCTGATAAACATGAACAGCGGGAAAATCAGGTCTTCGAAATGAAATCCAGCCCATTCGGCATGTTCCATTTGGTCAGCAAGGACTTTCAGCCAGCCAGCTCCTGAATATTTGGCAAGAACTGCCACCAGATAACCTCCGCCAGTTATCCAGAACATATCAAATCCACGAAGTGCATCGAGCGAAAAAAGGCGTTCGCGAGGAACGGCTTGTACAGGTTTGTGTTTCATTAGTTAAGGTTTAAGACGGGATGAAGGTAATAAATTTGATAATTCGGCAATTTGTAAATTTGAAAATTCTGACACAAATTCTACTTTCTGTTTCGGGTTACGGACTTCCGGCTTTGAACTTCCGACTGCTTTCGCTGTCTTTTTGTCACGCATTCTGTCAGGATCAACTTTTGCCAAAAGTTAAGAATGCCAAATTTGCCAAATTTCAGGCAGACAGATTTATGGCACAGCGATTGAATAGGCAAGCTCGTGTTAATTTATGTAGAAACGAAATTACAAGTTTAAAAATATCATAAAATGGGAAAAATTATTGGAATTGACTTAGGTACCACCAATTCGTGTGTATCGGTTATGGAAGGTAACGAGCCTGTTGTTATTCCCAATAGCGAAGGCAAACGTACTACTCCGTCAATCGTCGGTTTTGTTGAAAACGGCGAACGTAAAGTTGGTGATCCGGCGAAACGCCAGGCAATCACAAATCCTGCAAAAACTGTATATTCTATCAAAAGATTGATGGGTGAAAGTTATGCAAACTTAGCTAAAGAGATTCAACGAGTTCCTTATACCGTCGTTCAGGGCGATAACAACACTCCGCGTGTAGTTATTGAAGACCGCAAGTATTCTCCACAGGAAATTTCGGCCATGATTCTTCAGAAAATGAAGAAAACTGCTGAAGATTACCTTGGTCAGGAAGTTACCGATGCAGTTATTACTGTTCCGGCTTATTTTAACGATTCGCAACGCCAGGCGACCAAAGAAGCCGGCGAAATTGCAGGATTGAATGTCCGTCGTATCATCAACGAACCAACCGCTGCTGCATTGGCTTACGGATTGGACAAAATGCACCGCGAAATGAAAATCGCTGTATTCGACCTTGGTGGCGGTACTTTCGATATTTCAATCCTTGAACTGGGCGAAGGTGTTTTCGAAGTAAAATCGACCGACGGTGATACTCACCTTGGTGGAGACGATTTCGACCACGTAATCATTGACTGGTTGGCCGACGAATTCAAAAAAGACGAAGGAATTGACCTGCGTCAGGATCCGATGGCTTTGCAACGTTTGAAAGAAGCTGCCGAAAAAGCAAAAATTGAATTATCTAGTTCAACGCAGACTGAAATCAACCTGCCATATATTATGCCGGTGAACGGGATTCCGAAGCACTTGGTAAAAACGCTGACTCGTTCAAAATTCGAACAACTTTCATACAAACTGATTCAAGCAACAATGGAACCTTGCCGTAAAGCGTTGCAAAATGCTGGACTTAAAGCAAGCGATATCGACGAAGTAATTCTGGTTGGTGGTTCAACCCGTATTCCTGCTGTTCAGGATAAAGTTCAGGAATTATTCGGACGTACCCCTTCGAAAGGTGTAAATCCCGACGAAGTTGTGGCTATTGGCGCTGCAATTCAAGGTGGTGTTTTATCCGGAGAAGTAAAAGACGTGTTGTTGCTTGATGTAACTCCGCTTTCTTTGGGTATTGAAACGATGGGTGGTGTAATGACTCGTTTGATCGAATCGAACACAACCATCCCAACAAAAAAGACTGAAACATTTACAACAGCCAGCGATAATCAACCATCGGTTGAAATTCATGTGCTGCAAGGCGAACGCCCAATGGCTGCCGGAAATAAAACCATCGGAAAATTCCATCTTGATGGACTGCCACCTGCACAACGCGGCGTTCCACAAATTGAAGTAATTTTCGACATCGATGCCAACGGTATTCTGCATGTAACTGCCAAAGATAAAGCAACCGGCAAAACACAGTCGATCCGTATTGAAGCATCTTCAGGCTTGACTGATGCCGAAATCAAACGTATGCGCGACGAAGCTGCTGCCAACGAAGCATCTGACAAGGCTGCCCGTGAAAAGGTTGACAAGCTGAACCAAGCCGACAGTCTGATTTTCCAGACCGACAAACAGATGAAAGAATTTGGCGACAAATTGCCAGCCGACAAAAGAGGCCCAATCGAAGAAGCGCTTAATAAACTGAAAGCTGCACATGCCGCTCAGGACATTGCTGCTATCGACGCTGCAACAACTGAACTGAATGCTGTTTTCCAGGCTGCTTCACAGGAAATGTACAATGCACAGGCTGCCAGCGGCGCACAGGCTGATCCGAACGCCGGACAGCAAGCGAACGCCGGCGGTGGCAACAAACAGGATGGCGAAGTAACTGATGTTGACTTTGAAGAAGTAAAGTAGAGACGCATAAAAACCATAATCAAAAATAGGGAAACCGCAGTAAGCATCTGATTTACTGCGGTTTTTGTTTTTATAAATTTATTGAATACGATCTCTAATTATCAATTTTTATCATGCACTTGTACCATATCTGTACCGGAACTTACTTCACGATGAAGTGGCACTTATGAGTACTTATGAATACTTATAAGTACTTAAATAGCGATAACGATGGCGATGGATAAGATTCAAATACAAGGTGTAGTATGTAAAAAGCCGTTTACCTGTAATATTCGGTCAAATAGACCATGTGTTGCCGATTTAAATTGACCACCTAAAAGAGCCCTCTAAAAACTACTTTTTTTCAATGTCGTAATTGATATTCAAAATTGTAAAAATTATTCTTTGTTGATACTCTTTTTCTTTCTCATTGATTCACCATGTAATTCGATGCGGTGAGCCTGATGGATAAGGCGGTCTAATACCGCGTCAGCAATGGTTTTTTCACCAATAATATCATACCATCCCTGAACAGGTATTTGTGAGGTAACAATGATGGAACCTTTATTGTGCCTGTCTTCGATGATTTCCAATAGTGTTATCCGGTTCTGACTATCGAGTGCCTGGAGTCCAAAATCGTCAAGTAAAATAACATCTTGCTTCTCGATTTTTGCAAGTTCCTTCAAATATGAACCGTCGGCTTTTGCCATTTTTAACTTGGAGAACAGCTTCGATGAAAGCTTTTTCCCGGCATAATCAACATACATTTTGTCGCCAGCCTTGTGGTTCATGTGCATCACCGGGTTTACCTTCTTTCCCCACTGCTTGCAATACTCCCGGAACTGAGAGTTTTTATAGCCATCGGGATGTTTACTGATGTATTCTTCCCACATCCCATAGGAGGTGACATCAACTTTTTTGAGTTCCCGTTCCATGTAAGGGGAAAAGTCATAAAGCTTTTGCAACCGGGGGCTAATGGGTTCATCGGTTTGGTGAGAGAACAGCGTTTCAAGTTCAAGATCAGTCCTTTGATTGATCTGATCAAGGGTTAGCCCTTGTACTTCAAAAAGGGAAATGTACTTCTTTACCGTGTTCCTCGATACGGATAAGTATTGGCTTATAAACAGCTTACTTTGAACGAATGTATGGGTAACGACATGAAAGAAATATCTGTTTTAGGTGGTCGGTTTGCTCCGAAACAGGTGTCAATTTCACCGTTTTTTCCATGCAAAACTACCCAAAATCGGTTTATGGGTGTTTGAAATCTTGCTTAAATATAGGTTAACCGTTTTTACTATTGGCAAGTGAGTTTTTTTTTCTAAAGGGATTGAAGAGAAGTGAAAAAATGATATTGCTTTAATGTGGTTGTTGATTAGTTCAATTTTGATAGATTTGTCATCGATAAATTTGAGTCGAATGGTCGTAAACAACAAACATCTGATGGCGGGATTGCAAAATGGGGATGAGTCCGCATTTGAAGCCATCTATAAGATGTTCGCCCCCCGTTTGTACTACTTCGTTTACGAATATATCCCTCAAAAAGACATCTCCGAAAATATTGTTCAGGAAGCATTAATGGCTTTGTGGAACAAAAAAGATGAATTGACCGCCGGTACAAATCTGGGAGCTTACCTGTTTACCGTAGCAAAGAACAACTGCTTGTATAAACTCCGCGAAATCAAGTATCGGCAACGGATTTTTGATTACGGTCAAATTTGCGAATCAGAGCTCGAAGCCAACTATTGGGCCTTGGAAAGCCTGGAAACTACCCGGTTCAACGAGACCGAAATCGAGCAGATTATCGAAAATACGCTGGAACAATTACCGCCCCAGTGCCGGGTGGTCTTTAACCTCAGCCGGTTCGAAGGCAAGAAGAACAGAGAAATTGCCGAAGAACTCAATATTTCGGTAAAAGCAGTCGAAGGCCACATCACCAAAGCGCTAAAGGTATTTCGCATTACTTTAAAGGACTATTTACCATTTGTAGCCATCCTTTTCGCTGGGTAATATACTTGAAGAGGGGTATCCCAAAATATTTTTATTCTTATTTGAATAAAATCGATTTTTCGAGCTAGGGTAAATCCATGTTTTTGCTTTATATATATGAAATAAGTGTATGATGGACATTAATAAGATTTGGGACATAGTAATTGGTGATTGCAATGAGGCTGATAAACAATTCGTTTTAGCCGAAATTGAGCGAGATAAAGAAGCTCAGAAGGTGTATAATGATCTTAAAAATACATGGGCGCTTTTATCGTCGACAAAAAAAATGCCTGATGTGGAGGTCAATGAAATGTATGCCAAACAGAAGAATGGCTTTCTGTTGACAAGCCACTCCTCGCGCATCAGACGGAACAGCTTCTTAAGATATGCCGCAATCTTTATTCTGGGTGTGGCAATTACCTCCCTGTCAGTTTATTTCTCGGAGAACAGGGGATGGTTGGGATCTGATCAGGAGTTTGTTCAAACGGTGGTTGCTGAAAAGGGACAGATTTCAAAGGTTATCTTGCCTGATAGTTCAGTAGTCTGGATCAATTCAGGAAGTAAAATTACCTACAACAGCAGATTTGCCAAGAATAACCGGAAGATTGAATTGGTTGGACAGGCATTTTTCCAAGCGGCTCATAATGCGAAAATTCCTTTGGTGGTTGATGTCAATGGGTTCTTAGTGAAAGTATTGGGGACAAAGTTCGATGTCAACGCTTATTCCGGAGAGAAGAATATCCGGGTGGTTCTGGAGTCGGGTCGGATAGAGTTGCATCAGTCATCAGATCGTAATTTTAAGTACGCACTTTCGCCGAACGAGATGGCCACGTTCAATCCGAAAAACAAGAGTTTAACTATTGATAAGGTTAAGCCAGAACTGTTCTCGTCGTGGAAAGAGGGAGTTTTAATTTTCCGAGATAAACCTATGGCAGAAGTTCTGGATGAGTTACAGCGTAGGTATAATATTGATATTGAAGTAAAAGACCAAGATATTTATAAGTCGGTGTTCACTGCAAGACTTAGCGATGAACCGCTAGAAAAGGTATTAAAATCGATGGAGTTTTCATGTTCGGTAAAAGCAACGTTGATCCGCGATCCGAAAAACACCGATTCCAGAGTAAAAGTAATCCTTTCAAGACCAAGATAAATTAAACCTCTAAAACAAATTTTGCCTATGAGAAACTGAATTGTCGGGAGTGAAAGAAAAAAAGGAGATGCTGGTAACATCCCCTTTCGATTCCTTTCGCATCGCCTTGGCTCGCTAAAGCTTAACAAATTGAAAAGTCAATAATCAACAAGACAAATCTATGAAAAAAAATCATTTTTCTGAGGTTTCCTGTTTTTCAAAAATGTGGAAATCAAAATTCTTTATGACGATGAGAATAACATTATTTATCTTTTTTGTAGCTGTAACTCAGATTTTTGCTAGTAATATTTATTCGCAAAACACACGGCTTAGTTTGAAGTTAGAAAATGTGGGCATCAAAGATGCCTTGCTTCAAATTGAAGAGAAATCGGAGTTCTATTTTATGTACGATGCCACCAAGATTAACGTTAACCAGAAGGTTAGTTTATCTGTTGATAATGGCCTGATTACAGACATCCTAGACCGGATGTTTAAATCTACTTCGATCAATTATGAAATCAATAACCGACTGATTGCTTTGTCTGAGAAATCAGCAGTAGAGATATCCTCTTCTGATCAGGCAAACAAGGTCGCAGGGAAAGTAGTCAATTCGTCAAACGAACCGCTCCCCGGTGTGACTGTTCAAATTAAGGGTACAACCACTGGTACGATTACCGATTTTGATGGCAAGTTCAGCATTTCGAATGTTCAGTCAGGTAGTACCCTGGTATTTTCTTTTGTTGGGATGAAACCAATGGAAGTGGTATTCAAGGGACAATCTAACCTCAATGTGGTTTTGGAAGAAGAAACCATTGGGTTGGACGAAGTTGTGGCAATTGGTTACGGAAGCGTAAAAAAGGGAAGTGTAACCAGTTCAATCGCCTCCGTTAAATCTGAAAGTTTCGTGAAAGGCGCTGTAAAAGATGCAGCTCAGCTTATCCAGGGTAAGGTTGCAGGTTTAACTATATCTACTTCTTCAGGAAATCCAACCGAAGGCGCAGCCATTATGCTGCGTGGTAATTCTTCTTTACTGGGAACTTCCGATCCTTTGGTTTTGATTGATGGTGTTCCCGGAACACTTGAGTCGGTTGCTCCTGAAGATATTGAGTCGATTGACGTTCTGAAAGACGGATCGGCTTCTGCAATTTATGGAACTCGCGGTACGAATGGTGTTATCATCATCGCTACAAAATCGAGCAGTAATGATATGGTTCCAACCATTGAGTATTCCGGATATGTTTCAAGTGCAACCGTAAGCCGGAAATTAGACTTTATGAATGCCAGTCAGGTTCGTGAAAAATGGAATCAGGGGTATAAATTTACCGGAGCCAACTTGCAGGATTTTGGTTCGGATACCAATTGGCTTGATCAAATTACCAGAACCGCAGTTAGTCAGGTTCACAATATCATTTTCAGAGGTGGAAATAAAAACACAAACCTGACCGCCTCGTTAAACTACAAAGACAATGAAGGCGTTTTTATTAAAACAGACAATCAGAAATATACAGGTCGTATTGATGTAAATCACAGCATGTTTAATGGGAAACTGGTTGCAAACATTGGAACCATCGTTTCGGAACAAAAGTATAATGCAGTTGGATCGGGCGACAATAGTAATACCTATGGCGATGGAATATCTAATTCTCAATATAGCTTTAATAACTATGTCTACCGACAAGTACTCATTCGGAATCCAACAGAACCGGTAAAGGATGCGAATGGGAAATGGGCCGAGCGTGATGTTTACTTTTATGACAACCCGGTTGCCTACCTTGAAGAATCACTTGGAGAAAACCGTTACCGGAAAGTCCGTTTTAATGCGAGTCTTACCTTTACCCCGATTCAGGATTTAACTATAAAGGGAATGCTTACCCGTAAAGGCGATTCTAATATTCGTGGATTTTACCAAACCCAGAACCATGTCTCTAATACCAAATATTCGAATGGCGGTTTTGCTTCGCGCGGAACCGATGATTATGTTGGTAACTTAACCGAATTAACCGCGAACTATAAGAAAATCATTGGGAAGCACAATATGTCGGTGTTGGCTGGTTACAACTATGAAGACAATATGAACGAAGGCTTTTGGGCCAATAACAGATATTTTCCTACTGATGCTTATACTTATAACAACCTGGAGATTGGCAGCGGGATAAAAAAAGGCGAAGCCGGGATGGATTCGTACAAAAACTCCGATAAGCTGATCGGCTTGTTCTCACGGGTTAGTTACAGCTTTGCTGATAAGTATTTGCTCATGGCCAGTATTCGGCGTGAAGGGTCGTCTAAATTTGGAGCAAACCACAAATGGGGTAATTTTCCTGGGGTTTCTGCCGGATGGCGCATCACCGAAGAACCTTTTATGAAAAGCGTTAGTTGGGTGAGTAACCTAAAATTACGCGCTGGCTTTGGGATAACAGGTACCAATGTTCTGGATTCGTACAAATCATTGAGCAGCTTGAATTATGATGAATACTTTTACTCGAACGGACAATGGGTGCGCAAACTGATACCTACCCGAAATGCCAATCCTGACTTACGATGGGAAAAAAAGGAAGAAGTAAACATTGGGCTTGACTTTGATTTATTCGGAGGCCGAGTAAGCGGTGCTTTCGATTTCTACAATCGATTAACAAAAGATGCTCTTTGGGATTATAGTGTTCCAACCCCTCCATACCTGTACAATACCATTACAGCCAATGTTGGCCGCATCAAAAATCAGGGCTTCGAAGCTTTGATCAACGTTATCCCGGTCAAGACTAGCGATTTTACCTGGAATGCTGGTTTCACTTTCTCAACCAACAAGAACAAACTGGTTTCGTTGTCAAACGATAAATTTCAAACAACTAACGATTTCTTTGATAGAGGTTACACTGGAGAACCTATTCAGATTTCGACTCACCGTATTAAGATTGGTGGCCCGATTGGTGATTTCTACGGTTTAAAAAGCGTTGATGTCACGCATAAAGGCGATGAATTTGGAACTGATGGTTCAAGCGAAAAGCCAGAAGGTATCTGGATTATTGAGAAACCGGATGGAACACGCATTAAGGCAACCGATTCGTCAACCGATGACCGTCAGGTGTTGGGAAACGGTATCCCAAAATATTATGCAAGTTGGAATAACAGTTTCAAATACAAGAACTTCGATTTAAGTATTAATATGCGTGGCGCTTTTGGATACCAGATTCTGAACTTCTCACGGATGTTCTACGAAAATCCAACAATCGGTTATAATACGCTGAATTCTGCTTTCAATAAAGTATATGGGAAAGCTGTTTTAACCGATGTTCAGCGGTATGTTAGCTACTATATTGAAGATGGCGATTACTGGAAAATCGACAATGCCACACTTGGTTATACAATCAAATTAAACAACAAAAACACCATTAAGAACCTACGCGTGTATGCTTCTGGTATCAACCTGCTTACCATCACTGGTTACAAAGGTATTGACCCCGAAGTCAGGCAAACCGGAATGGATCCAGGAAATGATGAGCGGGATAAATATCCGACGACCAGGACATTTACATTTGGTGTTAACGTAACTTTCTAACCTAACGATTATGAAACAGAAATATATTAAAGCAAAAACACATCTGAAATCAGGGATTGCCATATTAGGTTTGGTCGTGGTTTTAGTCTCCGGAGGTTGTTTTAATCTCAATGAAAAAGTATATGATGAAGTGACCCAATCAACTTTTACTGCCACTCAAAATGATATTTTAGCATTGATGGCTTCAGGTTATACCCCCTTGCGCTACATTATGGATTGGTATGGACTATTTGATCTTCAGGAAGAACCCGGTGATGTAATTGTTACGCCTACGCGCCCCAATGGATGGGATGATGGTGGTGTTTACAAACGGATGCACTTTCATACCTGGAATAACCTGCAAGATCAGCCGATCAACACCTGGTCGGTATGTTACGGTGCAATTAACAACATCAACAGGGTATTGAAGCAGATCGAAGATAAAGAATTGCCTGTTTCAGAAGCTCAGGCTGTGGCGGTCAATTCCGAATTGCGTGCGCTTAGGGCTTTATGGTATTCCATATTATGCGATACGCACGGAAATGTCCCGATCGTAATCTCGTACGGCGATGAAATTCCAAAGCAAAATACCAGAACTGAAGTTTATAACTTCATTGTCAGTGAATTGACAACTGTGCTTCCAAATTTGTCTTCGGTCGTTGATAAAACCACTTACGGACGATTGACGCAATGGTCAGCCTGGCAATTACTTGCCCGCATGTACCTGAATGCCGAAGTATATAAAGGTTCGGCCGAATGGGCAAAGTGTATTGACGCTTGCGACAAAGTTATTGCAAGTGGAAAATATGCCAAGGAAGCGGATTACAAAAGCATTTTCAAGGTAAACAACGAAGCCTCTAAAGAAATCGTTTTTGCGGTGCCGTATGATTATACCTATAATGAGAGTGGATTTCAATGGAATGCGCACATGAAACAATTGTTGCCAAAGCATCGGTTTGTATTTAACATGACCGCTCAACCCTGGGGCGGTTCAAGTGCCAATCCACAGTTTATTAATAGCTACGATCCTGCCGATAAACGATTCGATGCGACTTGGTTGCATGGAGCCGAATACAGTGCAATTGACGGGAGTCTGGTAATGACTTTGGTAAATAAGATGCCTAGTATTTACGGTTGTGCTTTTGAAGAAGGTTACCGTGTCTGTAAATATGAAATTGAAAGTGGTTGCAAGGCTCGTATGAATAACGACTTGCCTTATTTCAGATATACCGATGTGTTAATGATGAAAGCCGAGTGTTTACTCCGAACTGGCAAAAGCGCTGAAGCTGCTGCAATCGTTTCGGATGTTCGTACCCGCGACTTTGCCGATCCAGCTAAAGCGATCGTAACCGGTGCCGAACTGGAAGGAAATACCACCATTAAATACGGAACATTGGATACAAACGGGAACATTGATAAACCAGGTGATCAGACTCCGGTTAAATATGGACGTTTTCTGGATGAATTGGGCTGGGAATTTGCTGCCGAATTCCGGCGCCGTACCGACATGATCCGTTTTGGCGTTTTCCAGACTAAGAGCTGGTACAACCATACCCCACAGGGACCTCATACCATTCTGTTCCCTATAGGCTTACAAGAGCTTAATACCAATACCAACCTGAAACAAAATCCAGGTTACAATTAAAATCTCCCCTTTGCTCTGCCAAATTCAGAGTTTATAAATCTTAATATTAAGCAGCAATAAATGATCCCCCGGAGAATTCCGGGGGGCATTTTGCCTGACCTTAAGTGAAATTCATCAGAATTGAGTAAATTGCTGAAAACCAATTATTAATGTTTTAGATCAGTAAGCCAGATATGAACAAAACTCATTTATTTTTGAAAGCCAGTCAAAATTCAGACTTCGACTTAACGAAAAAAGAATCGGCAGATGTTTTGTCTTCGGTGGAAGTTTCACAGAGCGTCAGAAAGTTCTTTGCTCTCGTTTCTTTTCTGATTATGGCTACTGTCATTGCATTTTCACAGCAACCACCTGCTGATAACCGTCCGGCAACGCTTGGCATTGATCAGGGTGTTGTTTCATTTAATACAACCAGTTTTGATTTGGAGCTACTGAAATCATCCCAAACCGTTTCGTCGCTTCGGACAACTGACGCCGAAAAGTTCGATTTTACACCTCACCAGTTGCTGGAGAAACGGGCGAAGGATGGTTACTATCATCTTGGCGATTTAAACTTCAGGATAAAAACCGGAACCAACGGGCAATGGGAATCGATTTCAACCGCTGCCAAACGGGCTTCAGTAAAATCGCTCACTCCTGAAAATGCAACTATTTTGGCAGCCGCCGATTTGGCCAATACCCTGCCCGAAAAGCTGCCTTTACAAGTGATCCGCTATTGGGCAAAAGAAGGCAATGGCCTTGTTTTGCGGTTCGAATTAAAGAATAAAACCAATCAGCCTGTTGAAATCGGCGCGCTGGGAATCCCAATGATTTTCAACAACAATTTCGACGGCAAAGAGCTCGACCAGGCTCACGAAGAAACCGTATTTTTCGATCCGTACATCGGAATGGACGCCGGATATTTACAGGTTGTTCGCCTCAATGGTCATGCACCGGTTATGCTGGTTGTTCCTAATGGCAAAACTCCTTTCGAAGCTTACCGGCCACTGACTGACGACCCAACTCCACTTGGAACTACTTTTGAAGGGTTTCACGAATGGATGGTTTACAGCAAAGCTTATGCTGAAAACGAGTGGAAGGATTCCGAACAATGGAATAAGCCAACTTCACTAACCTTACAGCCAGGCGAAACACACTGCATTGGCGTAAAATTTATATTGACTGACAAAGTCGAAAACATTGAAAAAACATTGGCCGAAAACAATCGCCCCGTGGCGGTTGGCATTCCCGGATATGTAATTCCACAAGATGTAAATGCCCGGCTATTCCTGAAATACAACCAAAAGATAAAATCGGTTGAAACTGAGGGGAATGGCTTTTTGCAACTGACACCGACAGGTAAAACAAAAAATGGTTGGATAGAATACACCGTTAAAGGAAATACCTGGGGTCGCTCACGAGTGACCATTACTTACGCGGATGGTCTTCAGCAAACAATTAATTATAAAGTCATTAAACCTGAATCGCAGGTAGTGGCCGATAACGGAAAATTCCTGACCACCAAACAGTGGTTCGATCAGTCGAACGATTTGTTTCACCGCAACCCTTCGGTAATAACCTACGATGACGAGAAAAAGCAACAGGTAACGCAAGATCGCCGTGCATGGATTTGTGGCCTGAGTGACGAGGGTGGGGCAGGAGCATGGCTTAATGCCATCATGAAACAACTGGTCGAGCCCAATCCGGAAGAAATCGAAAAGATGGAGACATTTGTTAATCAGACCATCTGGGGCGGTATTCAGTACAATTCTGGAAAGCTGAAATACGGCGTGCGCAAAAGCATGTTCTTTTACGAACCCGACAGTATGCCTGCCGGAACTTACAGTGGCGACATCAATTTCAAAGTTTGGTCGGCATGGAACAGGAAGGGCGCCGAGATTACCGACCGTTCGTACAATTATCCGCACGTGGCAGCAGCCCATTGGGTGATGTATCGCCTTGCTCGAAACTACAACGGATTGGTTACCAAACAACCTTGGAAATGGTACCTCGAAAATGCTTACCATACAGCTACAGCCATGATGGAGCAGGCTCCGTATTACGCTAAGCACGGCCAAATGGAAGGGACTGTGTTCATCCTAATTCTTGAAGATTTGAAACGGGAAGGATACACCGATTTGGCTGCTGACCTGGAAAAAACGATGAAAGGCCGTACCGAACATTGGGCGACGCTCAGTTACCCGTTTGGCAGCGAAATGTCGTGGGATTCAACCGGACAGGAAGAAGTATATATGTGGTCGAAATATTTCGGGTTCGACGAGAAAGCGATGGTCACTTTAAAGGCTATTCTGGCTTATATGCCAACCGTTCCGCATTGGGCTTACAACGGAAACGCCCGCCGTTACTGGGATTTTTTGTATGGCGGAAAGCTTTTACGATACGAACGTATGATTCACCATTACGGTTCGGGGTTGAATGCCATTCCGGTTTTGAACCAATACCGGCAAACACCTAATGATTTGTACTTGCTGCGTGTTGGTTATGGCGGTGTTTTGGGCACATTATCGAATATCACCGAGGAAGGTTTTGCTCCATGCGCCTCCCATTCATTTCCAACCGATCTTCGTAACGACGGAATTTCGGGCGATTACGGCTGCGGATATTTTGGATATGCAGTCAATTCAGCAACTTACATTACACACGATAACGAATTTGGCTGGCTGGCTTTCGGCGGAAATTTGTCGACTCTCAAAAATTGGGTGAAAGTTGATCTGACAACGGCAGCCAAATCGCGCGTTTACCTTGCTCCCGTTGAGTTGTGGCTAACTTTGGACGCAGGAACATTCAAGTCTGTTTCGTTCAATCCAAAATCAAAAGAAATCAGGCTTGAACTCTATAAATCGAACGAATTTACACCGAAGGCCTATCTCCGGATCGAATCTTCCGGCGAAAATAAATATACAACTGAAGGGTTGATCCAAAACGAACGGGGAGCTTTTGAGATTCTGCTCGCGAGCCAATCAGTCTCTGTTAATCTCTTTCCAAAAAATAAGGCCAATCATCAATGACTAAACTTTTACTGCTTCCGGTCCTTCTGCTGTTCCTTTTTTCTTGTGCATCTTCAACTTCTGACGATCCTGTGCCTGAAATAAAGAAACCCTTGTATGTGGCCGACTACGACAATGGTGACAGTATTTTCATCAACGTAAAAATTGCCATCGACGAAAAAGGCTGGAAGTCGAAATCTCCTGAATATTTCAAAACAGAGTTGAAAAAGCAATGGGATCAAATCAACTACAGGTTCAACAATTCGGACAAGAAGAAGCAGCTAAAGCGCAAGTATAGATTTAAACCTGATGTTGGAGATATTGTGGTTTATCCGGGGTGCTCGTATTGGGGCGATAATGGCGCCAATATGAAGGTAATCAGTAAAATGGATAAGACCATTTTCAAATTGGTGGTTGTGTACGATTTCTTTTACGAAGGCGCCGAAGCCGGAGAATATGGTGGCGGGTGCGGAAACGACGATGGTATCGGAACCATTTTGGTGATCAATGCTTCGGAGGACATGAAAAATAAATACAACGATCATTTCGGAGTATATACTTACCGCGCCATCACTCACGAATTGGGGCATTTCCGTGGGCTGATTGATTTATACGCCGAAGTTATTGAAGCCGAAAATAATCCGGTTACGCACGAAAAATTTATGCCAGCCCATTGCCTGATGAACGATTTTTGCTACACGCCCGATGCCGAATCGTATTGGAGCGATTACGCGGTTAAAGTCATAAACAAAGTTGGCAATCAGAAAAAGGCTGATTTGATCGATGGAATGATGTACGAAGATTTTCCGGATAAAATGATCGTATCCGTCAAAAAAGATGGGAACCCGGTTGCAGCAACTGTAAAGCTGTATCCGGCGGTGTACGATGAAAAGAAATGGTCGAGCGTTATCCGAGAAGTTCCGTTTAATACGTATCAGCTTACTGATGGCGCTTACACGGTAGCCGATCTGCGGAAACTTTTCTTTGCGTCCGAATCGCTCTGGGACAGAAGGCGTGTGTTTCTGGCCGAAGCAACAGTGGGTACCGAAAAGAAGTATCAATGGATCGCCGATTATATGATGCACGATTGTGCTTTGGATGGCAAAAAGATATATGAACTGAATTTTAGCTTTTAAAAGGTTGAACAGCAAGAGAACATACGACAAATGAATGATAAAAAGCAAAACGTTGTTTCCGCAAATGGATGGATTTCGATTGAAGACCAATTGCCCGATCTGAATGTAAATGTGCTCATGTACCATGAGATAGAAACAACAGACGAAGGAATTTACCCTTATCTTGAAATCGGATATTTGAACGCTCCGATGGAAGGTGAAAACTTCGGGGATATCGAATGGATGGATAAAGAGCACAACAGTTTGTCATCACCATCGCATTGGATGCGGCTGCCAAAGCCTCCGGTTTCGCGATAGTATTTATTAATTATCCCATGTGATATTTATACTTTAGAACCAACAAAAACCGAAAAATATGAGATCATTATTGGTCATACTGTTATGCGCTTCCCTGCTGTTCTCGTGCCGTGAAAAAGAAGAGAAAACGACAACACCGCTTAATCCGGTGCCTTTTACCGCCGTCCATTTAACCGACCAGTTTTGGGCGCCTAAAATTGAAACCAACCGGAAAACTTCCATCCCGTCGGCTTTTGGGAAATGTGAGGAAAATGGGCGTATGGACAATTTTGCTCTGGCTGGAGGCCTAATCAAAGGCGAACACAAAGGCGATTTTCCGTTCGATGATACCGACGTTTACAAAGTTCTCGAAGGAGCTTCGTATACCTTGGCGGTTCAGTACGATAAAAAACTCGATCATTACCTCGACAGCCTGATTACTTTGATTGGTGCGGCTCAGGAAAAGGACGGATACTTATTTACCTGCCTGACCAACAAAAGCAAACGGTTGGAACGCTGGTACGGAAAAGGCCGATGGGACAAATTGAACAGCCACGAATTGTATAATTGCGGACACTTATACGAAGCCGCAGTGGCACACTTTCAGGCAACAGGGAAACGCACTTTGCTCGACATTGCGCTGAAAAATGCCGACTTGGTAAATACCGTTTTTGGTCCGGGCGAAGGACAGAAAAAAGTTCCCTCCGGACACCCGATTGTTGAAATGGCTTTAGTGAAACTTTATCGTGTTACCCACGACGAAAAATACCTGAAGCTGGCACGTTTCTTTATCGACGAAACAGGTAAGGGAACCGATGGTCACAAACTCAGCGAATACAGTCAGGATCACAAACCGATTGTTGCACAGGATGAAGCTGTTGGTCATGCTGTTCGTCTCGGATACTTGTATTCAGGAGTAACCGATGTGGCATCGTTGATGAAAGATTCTGCTTTGATGACCGCGACTAAAGGCGTTTGGGAAAATGTGGTTTCGAAGAAATTATACATTACCGGTGGCATTGGCCAGCGTGCTCAGGGCGAAGGTTTTGGCCCGAATTACGAGTTGCCCAACATGACAGACTATTGCGAAACATGCGCTGCAATCTCCAATGTTTACTGGAATTACCGCTTGTTCCTGAACGACGGAAATTCGAAGTTTTACGATGTACTCGAACGTTCGCTTTACAATGGCGTAATTTCTGGCGTGTCGTTGAGCGGCGACAAGTTTTTTTACGACAATCCGCTCGAATCGGTGCATAACCACGATCGCGCGCCCTGGTTTGGTTGCGCCTGCTGCCCCGGAAACATTACCCGTTTCATGGCTTCGGTGCCCGGGTACGTTTATACAACCGACGAGCATAACATTTACGTGAACTTGTTTGCCGCCGGAAAAGCCTCGATTGCAGTTGGAAAAGATACGATTGGTTTGAGCCAGGAAACCCGCTACCCATGGGATGGCAAAGTGGTAATTATCATTGATAAACCTGGGCAAGACCGTTTTGGCCTGAAAATTCGCATTCCGGGATGGGCACAAAATCTGGCAGTTCCATCAGATTTGTATCAATTTACCGATCAGGTTACCGGAAAATATATGATCCGGGTTAATGGAAAGGAAAAACCTACGGAAATGGTGAATGGCTACGCTGTTGTACGAAACAACTGGAAACAAGGCGATGAGGTTGAGGTTGATTTCCCTATGCCGGTTCGTAAAATAAAGGCAAACGATAAGGTAGCCAATGATCAGGGGAAGTTGGCCTATCAGCGTGGTCCGTTGGTGTATTGCTTCGAAGACAAGGATAACAATAACGGACGGATGTTTGACAATTTTGCTTCTCAGGATGCGGCAGTTGAAAGCCAATTTGAGGAAAACTTGTTGGGAGGAGTGGTGACTCTTTTTCTGAAAGGAAGCATAATAAGCAAGAACGGCGATTCTAAAACAATTGAACCAGCAAATCTGAAAGCTATTCCGTATTACGCCTGGAACAACCGTGGCACGGCCAATATGCTCATCTGGATGCCAGATCAGGAAGCTACAGCCATAGTAAAACCTGAAGTTTCGCCCGCCGATTCGGCCAAAGCAATGGCTTCAACCGACTGGGCTCCGGGGCTGAACGATGGATTCGACCCCAAAAACTCGGGTGACACCGATAAATCATATTTCTACTGGTGGCAAAAAGAAGGTTCTGAAGAAACGGTTGATTATCAGTTTAAAGAGCCGGTTACTATTTCAGAATCGTCGGTTTATTGGCTGAACATGGATCATTACGACGGAAACTATCGCGTTCCGGAAAACTGGCAATTACTTTATCAGGATAAAAACAAAAGCTGGAAACCGGTTGAAACTACCGATGCGTATGGCGTGAAATTGGATTGCTACAACACTGTGAAATTCAAACCGGTAAAAACATCGGCATTACGAATCAAAGCCAAACTTCAGAAAAATAACTCCGGAGGTATTTTGGAGTGGAAAGTGAAGTAAGTGTTTTTATGGAGTTGGTTGTTTTAATGTTTATGCTAAGATTCCTAAGAATCATATTTTTAAAAAATGGGATTATTATTTATACTAAAAGTTTAATCTACATATGATAAGGAAATTATTTATTTTGGTAGTTTGCATTTCTCTGGCCACTTTTGTCAATGGAAAGATTGTTGAAGGTTATGCTATTAAAAGTAAAATACTTAATAGAGACGTTAAGTATTCCGTTTATTTGCCTGAAAATTATGATATTGATTCACGAACTTATCCGGTAATCTATATGCTCCCCGGTTACTCTAACGATCATACAACATGGATACACAGAGGAAATATAGCTTGGTATGCCGATAAGGAGATTAAGGAAGGGAAGTTGCCTCCGGTTATACTTATTATTCCTGATGGTGGTGTGGGTATGTATGTAAATTCGTGTGATGGCAAGAATAACTACGAAGACTTTTTTATAAAGGAATTCATCCCTCAGATTGAAGATATTTATCGTATAAAAAAGGGAAAGTTCAGCCGGGGAATAATGGGATATTCTATGGGCGGATGGGGAACAATGCTTTATGCCTTAAAATATCCCGATTTGTTTGTAGCTGCAGCGCCGCAAAGTTCAGGTATTCACGACGATTATGATATTTTGAATTATGAGGATGATCGGTGGGAGGAAGTTTTCGGATCAATTTTCGGATACAAGCTAAAGGAGAACGATAGGCTTAATGAATACTGGTACAAAAATTCGATTCTCAAAATTGTTGAAACCAAATCATCCGAAGAATTACGAAAGGTGAATTTCCGCATCAGTTGTGGCGATCAGGATTATCTGCTAAAAGGAAGCCTTCTTTTGCATTTGGAGTTGGCCGATAAAAAAGTAACTCACCAACTTCGGATAAAGGCTGGAAGTCATAACTGGGACTTTTGGCGCGAAGATACCCCGGAAGCTCTTGAGTTTATAGGTAGCAATTTCAAATGAAGTCTATTTTTGAGCCTGGATCGACATGAAAAAGAAAAACAGATTAAACATATGCCTTTTGATTCTGGTAGGGTTAATAGTTGTTTTTACAACTAGTTGCAGAAAAGAGGATAGTACCACTGATGGCAATATGGTGAAAGATATTGATGGCAATGTTTACCATACTGTGACCATTGGAACCCAGGTTTGGATGGTTGAGGAGTTAAAAACCACCAGATATAATGATGGGACTGCTATTCCTTTAGTAACTGACAAAAAATCCTGGTCTAATTTAACTACCCCCGGTTACTGTTGGTATCAAAACGATCAGAGTACTTATGGTTCTAAATATGGGGCACTATATAATTGGTATGCTGTAAATACAGGAAACTTGTGTCCCAATGGTTGGCATATTCCTACCAAAGACGAATGGAAAACCCTGGAGGGTATGGTTGATTCGCTGCATGGTGTTGGAGATGCTGAGTGGGATGTCGTTGGATTTCAAGGGTCTGATGTTGGCACCGTATTAAAGGCTGCCACCGGCTGGAGCGATAATGGCAATGGTACCGATGATTTTGGTTTCTCTGCCCTTCCTGGTGGCTACCGCTATACTAGTGGAAACTTCCTCGATGTGGGGCGCTTCAACTTCTGGTGGAGTTCGACTGAGAGTAGTAGTACCAGAGCGTGGAGTCTAGGCCTGGCCTTCAACAATACTAAGGATTTCCAATACGACCCCGATAAGAAGGCTGGTTTCTCTGTACGATGTTTGCGTGATTAAAATTACAAACAGACACTGACAAAAATTACTATACTAACAATTCCTAAAACCGAAAATTATGACACTAACAAGAAAAGATTTTTTCAAAAAAGCCTGCCTCGCAGGCGCTTGTTTTTGTGGGTTTACATCGTTGGGCGTTCAGGCTGCTTCATCAGGAACGATAGCCGGAGAAACGCAGCCCGACGATAAAAAGCTGAAATTCATGCAAGACTGGATTTCGACGCTGTTGCTTCAGGTTGACGAGAATGCAGGCGACGAGGAGTGTCGGAAAATAATGAAACCATGCGCAATGGCGCACTACAATTACCTTGAAATGGACAATGTATTGGCTCCATACAAGGGCGATATCGAAAAATTCAATGCCTTCATTTCGGGAGAATGGGGCTGGAAAGTGAATTACGACAAGGCAAAGGGGACGATTACCGCTGATGAAAACAAATCGTTTTGCGTTTGCCCGATGGTAAACAAGGAGAAAGGCGTTCGTTCATCGATTCTTTGTTTTTGTTCCGAAGGCTTTGCCGAAAAAATGTTCTCCACGGTGGTGGGCCATCCGGTAAAAGCCCGGGTTGTGTCATCAATTCATCGTGGGAATGAGCGATGTATCTATGAGATAAAAATTTGAAAATATAAAAGATAATCTCCCCGGATTGCGATCAGATAATCAAATTGTGGACTAGTTTTCTTTTGCCGATTTTTTTCAAGGAAACAATAGATTAATGATCAAACAGGGATCCTGATTTTGGGATCCCTGTTAATTCTGAAACTGAAAATTCAAAAAGACTAAACTATGAGGCGAATCAGATTTGCTGTTGTTTTGATTTTATTCGTGATGTCAGTCAGTGTGCGGGCTGTCGAAAATGTGCGCTATTCGTTTGTCGTTTCAATTGAAAACCCGGGCACGCATTACCTGCATGTTGAAATGACATGCACCGGTCAGAAAACGGGATTCATCGATCTGAAGATGCCGGTCTGGACTCCAGGGTATTACAAAGTTCAAAACCTGGCCAAGAATGTGGTCAATTTTCAGGCATCGAACGGGCAGCAGGTCTCTCTGGATTTTGCCAAAACATTGAAGAACACATGGCGGGTCAATACCAAAGGGCAGAAAACGGTGGTTGTGTCGTACGATGTGTATGCCAGCAATTTGTTTGTTGCCGAATCGTATGTCGACGAGTCGCAGGCATTTATTTCGCCAACCGGAGTCTTCATGTTTCCTGAAGGACAAATTAAACAGCCTTCGATGGTTACCTTAAAACCTTATGGCAACTGGAAAAGCATTTCAACAGGTCTCGATCCGGTTCAGGTCAAACCCAACACTTTTTATGCTGAAAACTTCGATGTTTTGTTCGATTGCCCTATCCTGATAGGAAATCACCAGATCATAGATTTCAAGGTAAAAGGGGTTCCACACAGCCTGGCAGTAAGTCAGAAAGACACGCTCGATAAATCACGTTTCATTACCGATTTGACTAAAATAGTGGAGTCGGCAACTACTTTAATGGGCGATATTCCTTACAAACATTACAGTTTTATTACCATCGGCAGTTTTGGCGGCGGACTGGAGCATAGCAATTCTTGCGCATTGAGTTGTACCAACCCGGTGGCCGATACCTCGAACATGGAGCACTACAAAGGCTGGCTGAATTTCGTTACGCACGAGTATTTTCACCTGTACAATGTGAAATCGATTCGCCCAATTGCCTTAGGTCCGTTCGATTACGACAACGAATGCTACACCAACATGCTTTGGGTTTCCGAAGGATTTACGGTTTATTACGAATATATGGTGATGAACAGGGCCGGTTTGCTTAATCGCGACGAATGCCTGAAGTTTTTAACTGAAAGCATCAACGGGTACGAACGGCGTCCGGGAAACCGGATGGAATCGGCCACCTTGTCGAGTTACGATGCCTGGATTCATTTCTTCGATCCATCGAGCGACGACCGCAACAACACCATTTCGTATTACGATAAAGGTTGCGCACTTGGGCTTTCCCTCGATTTGCAAATCAGGAATGCCACGCAGAATAAAAAATCGCTTGACGATGTGATGCGCGGCTTGTACAACAAGTATTTCAAAGAACTAAAACGTGGTTTTACTGACGACGAGTTCCGTACAATGAGCGAGCAAACCGCCGGAAAACCAATGCCCGAAATATTTGAATATGCCGGCACCACCAAACCGATCGATTACCCCAAATATTTGTCGCTTGCTGGTTTATCAATTGATACAACGGCACACATCGCTTCAGGAAAAGTATACTTAGGAGCGTCACTCCGGATGCAGGGAAATGATTGTGTGCTGGCCAATGTAGAGCGTAACTCACCAGCATGGAAAGCCGGTTTAGGTAACGACGATCAGGTACTCACCATCGAAGGGCAAAAGGCTGGAAAAGATTTGATGGAGTATATCCTGAAAACTAAAAAGGCGGGCGAAGCCATTTCTCTTGAAGTGGAAACCCGCGATAAAAAACGCAAAGTAGATGTCACACTGGCACCATTGCTTGAAAAAACTTTTAAAATTGAAAAAATGACCAATGTAACTCCTGCACAAAAAGGTTTGTTGGAGGCATGGTTGAAATAGTCAGAAGAAATAAAAAAAGAACCTCGAAGTGGGTTCAATATAAAATAATACAACACCCTATGAAAATGAATAAAATATTACTTTTTGCTCTGCTTTTATTTCTTGGCGTCACTTCTTTCGCCCAAAAATTCGAAGACCTAGCGCAAACTCCGCCCATGGGCTGGAACAGTTGGAACAAATTTGGCTGCAATGTGAGCGAGAAGCTGATTTGCGAAATGGCCGATGCCATGGTAAACAACGGAATGCTGGAAGCCGGTTACACCTATCTGGTGATCGACGATTGCTGGCAGGTGAGCCGCGATTCTATAGGCAATATCGTCGTTGATCCTGAGCGTTTTCCCAACGGCATGAAAGCCGTAGCCGATTATGTGCACAAAAAAGGACTGAAATTCGGTATCTATTCCTGTGCCGGTTCTGCCACCTGTCAGGGGCGCCCCGGAAGCCGTGGTTACCAGTTTCAGGATGCACGCACCTACGCCAAGTGGGGTGTCGATTACCTGAAATACGACTGGTGCAACGAAGAGGGGCAGAATGCCAAAGCGGCTTACAAAACCATGAGTGATGCGCTGAAAGAATGCGGTCGCCCGATTGTTTTCTCGATTTGCGAGTGGGGCGATAACAAACCCTGGGAATGGGGAAAAGGCATTGGCCATTTGTGGCGCACTACTGCCGACATTCGCGATTGCTACCAGTGTAGCTTCGACTGGGGCGGACTGGGTGTGCTCGACATCATCGACAAGCAGGCAGCCTTGCAGCAATACGCCGGACCGGGCCACTGGAACGATCCTGATATGCTCGAAGTCGGCAATGGCGGAATGAGCTACGACGAATATAAAACGCATTTCACCATGTGGGCCATGCTTGCCGCTCCACTGATGGCCGGAAATGACCTCCGTAACATGGACGCTCAAACCAAAGAAATACTGACCAACGCCGATGTGATTGCTGTTAATCAGGATAAACTGGGGCAACAGGCCACCAAGTTTATGGACATGGGCGAATACGAAATCTGGGCAAAACCTTTGTCGAACGGCGAAGTGGCTGTGTGTTTTATGAATCGCACCAATCAGCCCTGGAAGCTCGACTACGATTGGAAAAAACAAACCATGTACTTTGCCACCGAGGTGAGTGTCCAAAAAAAGGAATACAATGTGTTTGATTTGTGGGCGCACAAAAATATTGGCAAAACCAGCGAACGTTTAGTTAAAGAAATTCCGGCGCACGGGGTTTTGGTTGTCCGCCTATCGGTGGTTAAATAATAAAATTTATTAAAGAAAAATAGTAATCAAACCAACACAGAAGATACCAACGATGAAATTGAAATTATGAAGATATACAAGCTTTTCATTGGACTAATACTAGGCTTTTTTGCCTTGGGAACAAGCACTTCGGTTGCACAAAACGGCGATCAAATTCTGGATGGAATTGGCGAAACAGGTTTAATTTCCCGCTACCTTTTTAAGGAAGACGTGAAAGACTGGTCGCGCAACAACCTGCACGGAAGCGTTCAGGGAACCGATTTCAAGTTTGTGAAAGACGAGATGTTTGGTAACGTACTTTCGCTTAACGGAAGCAGCGACACCTATATTTCGCTTCCTGCTGAATCGGTAACCGGCGAACAAACCATCAGCATCACCGGATGGATTTACCTGCGCTCTGCAAAAGGAGGCCAGTTGTTTTTAGATTTTGGGAAAGACAGCAAGTCGCATTTCTTTGCAGCTCCGGTGGGAACAACTGACAAGGAAGAATTTCAGGCTCAAATCCTGATAAATGCAAAAAATTACACGGCAAGTTCTGCCGCATTGCCCGTTTACAAATGGGTGCATGTGGCTGTGGTGATCAACGTTCCGTATAAAACGCTCAGCACATTCGTAAACGGCGCTCTTGTTTGCGAAACTAAAAACGTTGATGTCGAGCTGCGACAACTTTTCAAAAGCAATTCAGGCGAGACCAATAAACTATACATCGGAAGATCGTTGAATGCTGAATACACCGGACTGAACGCCAAACTGCACGATTTTCGCATCTATCGCGTGGCTCTGAACGACAAACAGGTCGCCCGGATTTATGGCAATGCACTGAGCGAAGGCGAGTCAACCGTGAGAACCAACGAAGAGTCGGAAGGCGAGCTTCAGAAGTTTCCGGAAACAACGCCACAACTGTACAATGCCTATTTAAAAAGTGTTCCTGATATTCAGGTTGAAACCGAAATCGGAGTTCTTCCGCGTCTTCCGCGCTTTGTAAAAGGGGTGTACGATAAGGGTATTGAAGGTCCGGCTGTGCGCGTAATCTGGCCGGCGCCAAAGGATAACAGTCAGGTGCTTTCTGCCGGAACATATACGTTGACCGGAAAGGTTTCAGGAACAAACCTTCAGCCTAAAGCAACAGTTGTTGTTAAAGCTTCAAAAACCGCTGCAACTCCTAACCGCACGCTTGAATTTTTTAAACTCGATCAGGTTTCGCTGGATTTGGACGATCATAAACACAACACGAAATTCATCGAAAACCGCGATAAGTTCATAACTGGTTTAGCCAAAACAAATCCCGATGATTTCCTCTATATGTTTCGGAATGCCTTTGGTCAGCAACAACCTGCGGGAGCAAAACCACTTGGCGTATGGGACAGTCAGGAAACCAAATTGCGTGGTCATGCCACAGGCCATTACCTGAGCGCTATTGCACAAGCCTATGCCAGCACCGACTATGATGCGGCTTTAAAAGCCAATTTCGCCGGAAAGATGGATTACATGGTGAATACGCTTTATCAATTGGCCAAACTATCGGGACAAGCAAAAACCGCAGGCGGCGAAGCAGTGACCGATCCAACAGCAGTGCCAACAGGTTCAGGAAAATCAACTTACGATTCGGATCTGAGTGAAGGCGGAATCCGTACCGATTACTGGAACTGGGGTAAAGGCTTTATTAGCGCTTATCCGCCCGATCAGTTTATCATGCTCGAAAAAGGTGCAAGCTACGGTGGCGACAAAACCAAAATATGGGCGCCGTACTACACGTTGCACAAAATTCTGGCGGGATTGATGGATATTTACGAAGTGAGCGGCAATAAAAAAGCGCTGGAAATAGTGAAAGGCATGGGCGACTGGGTGTATGCCCGACTGAGCAAGGTGCCAACTCCAACCCTCATCAGCATGTGGAACAAATACATCGCCGGGGAATTTGGCGGAATGAACGAAGCGATGGCACGCTTGTCGCGCCTGACCAATGAGCCGCGCTACATGGAAGTGGCCCGATTATTCGATAACATCAAAGTATTTTACGGCGACGTCGAACGTGCTCACGGACTGGCTAAAAATGTTGATTTGTTCCGCGGATTGCACGCCAACCAGCACATTCCGCAGATCGTGGGTGCGCTCGAAATTTATCGCGATTCGGAAACACCTGAATATTTTCATATTGCCGATAATTTCTGGAATATGACTACCAACGATTACATATACAGCATTGGTGGAGTTGCCGGGGCCCGCAACCCGAACAATGCCGAATGTTTCATCGCCCAACCTGCAACAATTTACGAGAATGGTTTCTCAGTGGGTGGCCAGAACGAAACCTGTGCAACGTACAACATGCTCAAGTTGACCCGCGACCTTTTCCTTTTCGAGCAGCGTGGCGAATTGATGGACTATTACGAACGCGGCCTTTACAACCACATTCTGGCTTCGGTGGCCGAAGACAGTCCTGCAAATACTTATCATGTTCCGCTGAACGCCGGTTCCGAAAAGCAGTTTAGCAACGACGATATGAGTGGTTTTACCTGCTGTAACGGTACGGCACTCGAAAGCAGCACGAAATTTCAGAATTCGATTTATTTTAAAAGCGCCGACAACAAGGCGTTGTACGTGAATCTGTTTGTTCCGACAACATTAAAATGGACCGAAAAGAAGATCACCGTTACGCAAACAACGGCTTTCCCGAAAGAAGATCATACATTGCTGACCATTAAGGGAGGTGGATCGTTTGACCTTCATATTCGCGTACCACATTGGGCAACAAAAGGATTTTTTGTGAAGATTAATGGCAAGGATGAAGCTGTTAAGGCAGAGCCCGGAAATTATTTGACGATTAGCCGAAAATGGAAAGACGGCGATAAAGTGGAGTTGCGTATGCCGTTCCATTTTTACCTTGAACCAGTTATGGATCAGCAGAATGTGGCCAGCTTGTTTTACGGACCGATTTTATTGGCAGCACAGGAAACGGAGCCACTAAAAGAATGGCGGAAGGTAACATTGAATTTAAAAGACATCAGTAAATCGATCACCGGTGATCCGGAGAAGTTGCAATTCAACATCGACGGTGTGGTTTACAAACCGTTTTACGAATCGTACAGGCGCTATTCGGTTTATCTGGATGTGACTTTAAAAGAATAATGTTGATTAATTTAGTCCTGAAAGGGCTTTATATGTTGTTCAGTGTTATTCATTTCCTGATTTAAAAAATACAACTTGAAATGATAGTTTACAATCTGCTCAACTCAACGGAACAATTGCAAGAAGTTTAACCTAATCATCAAGCCCAACATTTATTATATAATTGCATGGCTAGTAATGCGAACCAACGCTGTACTTTTACATATAAAGACTGGTATATTGATTCTTAGTATATATTAGCGTCTGTATCTTATTATTTTTGAAGAAGTCAAGTAATCAAGTTTGAAGACCGAAAAGCTATAAATTCAAAAGCCCTGTCGGAAGTTCCGGCGGGGCTTTTTTCATTGGGTGATATAGTGAGCGGGTGACTCGAAGTCACCCGCTCACTAAAAGCCTATATCAATTTCTTCCGGTAGCAAATACTCTCTTCCATTCCGATATACTGTCCATAGTTTTCGGTTAACGAATAACCAGCGACATTGTACAACCGAATAGCTTCAACCTGCTTATGACCGGTTTCCAGTACAGCGCCGGTATTACCTTCTTCGAGCGCCCATTTCTCCAATTCCTGAAGCATTCGGGCGGCCAGTTGCTTACCGCGCATTTCAGGCAAAACAAACATCCGCTTCATTTCTACCGTTTCATCGTCAAACCGCTTGTAGCAGCCACAACCAACAGGTTTACCTTCGAAATAAACTACTACAACATGGTCAATCAGATCAACCTGATTGTACTGACGGTATTGCAACTGAGCTTCTCCGTTCCGGAGATAAAGATCTTCATCCAAAGCATTAATCAGATTCCTGAAATCGGTATTGTCACTGGTGGTTCGAACAAGTTTGGTCATTGCCATCATACGATTTTGGTTATATGCAACAAATTTAAGCTATTTTTTCTGCCACAAAGGATACGAAAGACTTAATTGCAGCATATTGTTTCGGTAACCTGTTGCCGAACGCATACCATCTATCGTGAATAAATTATTGGCAAATCCAACATCTTTAAACCCACGGATATAATTTAGCGACCATTTCAATTTGTGATATTGACTGCCAAACCCCAGAGTCCAGTTCCACTCGGTTTTGTCTTTTCCCGTATCGTAATTAGTCAGCCAACTGGCTTCAATACCGCCACGAACAAATAGATCTTTATAGGCAAGGTATTGTAAATGGAAAGGTACAACGACATAGTGCAGAGGAAAGGTTTTCCATCCTTGTACTGTTTCAGGAATATCGTAATACTCTTTCAATAATTTATATCGATACATCACACCCAAATCGGCTGAAAGTTTTCCTACAATGTTACGCGAGGCATAAACTCCGATTCCGGTACCTAAGGTATTTTTTTTGGGTTGGAAATAATGAGGAATGTCACCGAAAATCAAAAGAGATCCTTCTGTGTTTACTCCGAATTCGATTTTAGACTGGGCAATTGCCGAACTACACAAAAAACAAAGAACTACCATTAAGAGTGAAAGTTGTTTCATACTGAACATTTTTTAAGTTGATTTTTGAAAAATATTGTTTCTATTCTGTTAACCAAAAATAAACAATCTTAAAATATGATGTATGTTAAATTATGCAAAAAGAAGTCAAGGTTTGTTTTCACTCAAATAAGCAAACTGATTCGGCCAAATAAATCTTTAACTTAGTGCCTTGCTAAAAACGAAAGATATGCGCGGATTGATTATTTGTTTGTTTCTCCTGATGTCGGGAAGTATGATTGCACAGAACACCGTGAATCAGATGGATGCACAAGGAAGGAAACAGGGTTTCTGGACGAAAAAGGATACCGAAGGAAAACTGATTTATCAGGCAACGTTTAAAGACGATAAGCCGGTTGGTGAAATGAAACGGTTTCATCCCAACGGAAAACTAAAAGCAACGATGAATTTTGTGGAAGGTAGCGACGTATCGGAAGCCCAACTGTTTGACGAGCGTGGCAAGCAAATTGCTCAGGGTAAATATTCCGGACAAAAGAAAATTGGTGAATGGACTTATTTGCTCGACTCGAAAGTAGTGTCGACCGAAACCTATTTGAATGGACAAAAAAATGGCACCAGCAAGCGATTTTATAAAACAGGAGAACTGTTGGAAGAATCAAATTGGCAAAACGACAAGCTTAACGGAGTTTACCGAACCTATTTTCAGGATGGGAAAGCCTTTCTGGAATGCAATTATTCTGAAGGGTTCCGGAACGGAACATTCAAAACCTGGTTTCCAAACGGCACACTTGAGCTAGACGCCATTTACACAAATGACACCCGCGATAAGGATTGGAAATACTTTAGTGAAAGCGGAGAACTTAAGTACACGCTTAAATTTGAGCTTGGCAAATTACTGAATCCTGAAGTTCAGGATCGCATTGAAAAAGAAAAGTCTGGTATATACAAAAACAAAGGCGACAGCATTCCGGATCCGGAAAAATTCATGCAAAATCCCGATGAATATATGCGATTGATGCAAATTCGTTAATCCAAAAATATGAAACAGGTACTGATTTTTGTTCTGGTGGGTTTGCTTTCAGCAACGATTTTGCCTGCGCAGAATGCAGCGCCTGATTCGTATTGGGTACAACTGAAAGACAAAAAGGGAACACCTTACCTGATTAGTCAGCCTGAAGCTTTTTTATCGCAACGATCCATTGACCGACGCAAGCGACAGCATATTTTCATTGACGAAACCGATTTGCCCGTTTCTCCAGTATATCTGGACACGCTCAAAAATCGCGGATTGGAGATTGTACACACTTCAAAATGGCTGAACGGCGCAACGGTCAGGACTGCTGATACTGTTTTGATCCAGAAAATTGCAATGCTTCCTTTTGTTGCTTTGGTTCAGCTTACCAAACCGGCAAATGTTCTGAAATCGACAAACCATAAATTTAGTGATGAGCTGGCGAATACGGAATATGATCCAACCAAATATGGAACAGCCATCGACCAGCTTACCCAATTGAAAGGCGAGTACTTGCACCGTCAGGGTTTTCGTGGAAAAGGTATGCAGATTGCAATTCTCGATGCTGGGTTCCTGAATGCCAACACGATTGTGGCCTTCGACAGTTTACGAAATTCGGACCGAATACTTGGAACGCGCGATTTTGTTGATCCGAAATCGGATATTTACAAGCAAAACTACCATGGGATGAGCGTTCTTTCGTGTATGGGCGGCAACTTGCCGGGGAGTTTAATCGGTACTGCTCCTGATGCGTCATTTTACCTGATTCGCTCCGAAGATGTAACTACTGAATATCTGATTGAAGAAGACAACTGGGTTACGGCTGCTGAGTACGCCGATAGTTTGGGTGTTGATGTAATCAATTCTTCGCTGGGCTACAGTTTATTTGACGACCCACAAATGAATCACACTTATGCTGACTTGAATGGTAAAAAAACAAGGGTAACTCAGGGTGCCAATATGGCTTTTCAAAAGGGGATCCTGGTTTTTAGCAGTGCTGGTAACGAGGGAAGTCGACCGTGGAAACACATTATTGCACCTTCTGACGGCGAAAATGTTATCGGAGTTGCAGCAGTTGACAAGACTGGAACATGGGCAACATTCAGCTCTGTTGGCCCTGCTTTTGGTGGGGCGATAAAACCTAATGTAGCTGCCATGGGTTCCGGAACGGCGTTGGTAATAAGCAATGGTACAATCGGATATGCAAACGGAACTTCCTTTTCCTCACCAGTTTTGGCAGGGATGGGAGCTTGTCTTTTGCAAGCCAATCCATATGCCGGTGCAAAACTGGCAAAATTGGCTATTGAACAAAGTGCCAGCCAATACAGTCAGCCAGATTCGTTACTTGGCTATGGAATTCCGGATTTTGAAAAAGCAGACAAATACCTGAAAGTAAATACTACAACCTATTTTAATAGGGAAAATTCCTGGGCCATTTCACCCAATCCGTTTACTGATTTTCTTTTTGTTCAGAATAGGAACAATCCAATCGATGAAATCTGTGTTGTCAGTATATACAATCTTCAGGGAATTTGTCTCTGGCAAATGTCTTTCAAGCCTGAAGAAACCATTATTCTGAAGAATCTTGCTAACTTGCCTCAAGGCTTTCTGATCCTGAGCATCCGTTCGGGAGGCAAGGAAGAGCGGGTGAAATTGATTAAAATAGCACAGTAAATAAAGTTACGAGTTGCGGGAAATACCTGAAACACGTATCTCGCAACCTGAAAAAAAAATGAACGATCAACAACTTTCATTATATCATTTACAACAACAGGTAAAAGGTAGCCTGGACGACACTTTTTCGATGCCGGTATGGGTGAAAGCTGAAATCAGCGAGATGACCGTAAACAGGAGCGGCCATTGTTACCTCGACTTGATTGAGACTGAAGCAGAAACCGATACTGTGATTGCCCGTTGTCGTGCCACCATCTGGTCGTACACTTTCCGGATGCTAAAACCTTATTTTGAAACTACTTCAGGTCAGGCTTTTTCTGAAGGACTGAAAGTGTTGTTGCAAGCCAAAGTTGAATACCATGAAGTATTTGGGTTTAGCCTGAATGTCCGCGACATCGATCCTGTTTATACCTTGGGCGATTTAGCCAGGCAACGGCGCGAAATTATCCGAAAACTTCAGGACGACGGGGTTTTTGAAATGAATAAGGAACTCGAATTACCAATTGTTACACAACGAATTGCCATCATTTCGTCGCCTACTGCTGCTGGGTTGCAGGATTTTTTGGATCAGTTGCACAACAACCCGCATCAGTTCGTTTTTTACACCAAACTGTTTCCGGCTGTGATGCAAGGCAACGAAGCGCCACGAAGCATTATGAATGCGCTTGATCTCATATTCGAATATGAAGAAATGTTTGATGCGGTAGTCATTATCCGCGGTGGTGGAGCGCAGATTGATCTGGCCTGTTTCGATCAATACGAACTGGCGTTTAACGTGGCGCAATTCCCGCTTCCGGTGATTACCGGCATTGGGCACGACAAAGACGATACGGTGATCGACATGGTGGCACATACCCGTATGAAAACGCCCACTGCTGTCGCTGAATTCCTGATTTCAGGAGCATTGCAGTTTTCGCAGCAACTAAACGAATTGGAGAACCACTTTATAGAACTCGTGAACAGCCAGCTTGAAGAAAATAAAAATCGCTTGAATGACGCGGCTGACCAATTGAATCAACTGGTTAATCAAATGATTGTGGCTCAGCAAAACCGGCTGAGCATTGCCCGGGTTCAACTCAAAAACCGATCTGAAACATTCCTGAAAGGACAGCAATCTGAATTGAAACAGCTAACGATAGGAGCAAAAAATAAAACCGACCGTTTTGTTACCCGGCAGAACCATTTGCTTGATCAATCAGGAAATAAACTGAATTTCGTTTTTCGCGAGCAAATGCTGAAACGTAAAAATCAGCTAAATCAATTTCAAAACCTGACTAAGATTCGGAGCATTGAAACCATCCGGGCTGAAAAGAAAAACCTGGGCTCAATTCAGGAAAAGCTACGTTTGGTCGATCCGCAGAACATTCTGAAACGAGGCTATTCGTTGACGATGCTGAACGGAAAGATTGTAAAATCGGTGAACCAGCTAAAAGAAAGCGACCAACTCGAAACACGGTTGAGCGATGGAACTGTGGAAAGCAAAGTAGAAAAGATTGTCAAGAAAGCATAAAATTGGGATGTTGAAAACCCTGCCTGCCATGCGAGCGGACAGGATGTTCAGCATGACGCTTCGAGCATTGGACAAACTTCTTGAAGCAACAACTTGGAGTTTTTAACTTGAAACTTGAAACTAAAGAATATGGCAACGAAAAAAGTAACTTACAAAGAAGCAATTACCGAAATCGAAGAGATTCTGGAAAAGATTGAAAATGAAGAACTGGATGTGGATGAATTGGCAGAACAGGTAACCCGAGTGTCGGCGCTGATTACCATCTGTAAAGACAAACTCCACAAAACGGAAGAAGAAGTTGAGAAGATATTGAAAGATATGAATCAGTAAAACTCAGGCAGAAGGCAGTAGCCAGAAGTGAAATGCAAAATCATTCTTTTTCCCACTTCTGCCTTCTGCCTGATTACTTTTTCACTTTTGCCTTAGAACTTTATATCTAGCCCAGCCATAAAATTGATTCCCGCCTGAGGGAAATATCCATCCATGGCAAAGCGTTTGCCACCATAAACATAGGAATAAACCCAGGCATTGTTCTCGTATTTGGTGTCGAACAGGTTATTTACCATCAGGTGCAAGTTGAATTCTTTGGCGAATTTCTGCTGAACACGATAAGTAAATTTCAGGTTATTCAATAAATATCCGTTCAATTTCCGGTCGTTGCTCGACGTATTGTCAATGTATTGTTTGCTCACCGAATACGACTGCAAACTGATATTTAACCCTTTGGTGGCAATCCAGTTCAATTGACTATTGGCAATCATTTCAGGAGAGAATGCCAGATCGGTAGTTCCCAGTTTGGTTGATATTTGCCCGCCATTGTCCCAATCGTCTACATAATCTGTAAAATCCTTGATTTTATTTTTACTGAGTGTCACATTTACATCCCATTTCAGTTTTTCAGTCAGTTTCATTCCGGCCATTAATTCCAGTCCGGCGCGGTAGCTGTTGTCAACATTTACCATGATTGGCGCACCCACGTCATTAATTTCGCCGGTCAGGATTAACTGATTTTGGTACGACATCAAGTAAGCATTCACTCCCAAAGCCAGACGCGAAGTATTGTATTTGTACCCTAATTCGAAGTCGTTCAACGTTTCGAATGTTGGCTGTTTCCCTTTTGGGTCAGCATCCACATAATTATCGCGGTTGGGTTCGCGGTTGCCTCGGGCAAAGTTGGCATACAAGCTTTGTTTTTCACTCAACTGGTAAAAAATACCCACTTTGGGATTGAAGAACTCAAAACCATGAGATTGCGACAGGTCGCGTAAATCATCGTCCAGACCATCAATTGTGTAATCAATTTTGCGGTACTGAAAATCAGCGAACAAGTTTATATTTTCCGTTAGTTCGTAATTGTATTTGGCAAACAAGTTAAAATCTTTCTTCAACCCTGTACCGCGGTACCATTCATGATCCATTTCCGAATCACCGCCATTCCGCGCCCAAATTACTTTGCCAAAATGGTTTCCGTCGTACACATTGTAACCTCCCCCAAAAGTAAACTCACTAGTTTCCTGCTTTTGTGTGGCCGAGAATGTAGCCCCGTAAAAATCATTGTCGAGCCATTTCCTGCGAATCAAATCTGATTTTTTAATGGTCTCGCCACCAATTGCAGGAGGAGTAATCAGGTAGTCAGCCAATTTCTGATCGTACTTGTATTGCTCGTAGTACCCTTTGCCTGGCGTGTAAAATAAACTGGCATTGACATTGAACAACTGATTGATTTTATGCGAGTAAAGTATTTGAAAATGATCTTGCTGGTAATGGTCTATTTCATTTTTGTAAGTGTACATGTTGTAAGTCCGGCTGTTGGAGTTAATCATTTGATCATATTTGATCTGGTTTTCACGTTCCGAACCGGATGACCACAGCCAATGGTCGAGATAGCGTTTCATCCCTGCGGCATCATTGTTCAGCCGAACGGAAGGCACGCCATTCCAGGCCTGATAAGTATCTTCCAGCCCAGAAAAGACATTGATTTTCAGAATCGTATTCGAGGTAAAATATCCGCCGGAAACGAAAAACGATTTTAGGTCGGAAGCAGCCCTGTCGATAAAACCATTGGAACTGACTTTAGACATACGGGCATCGAACGTGAATTTCCCTTTGAGCAGTCCGGTTCCAACGCCAACCGAATTTTTCAGGGTTCCGAACGATCCGGCAGACGAGCTGTATTCGGCAAAAGCGTCTTTGTTAATGGTTGTAGTTTGCAAATTGATGGTTGCCCCGAAAGCAGCCGCTCCGTTGGTCGAAGTCCCTACACCGCGCTGCACCTGAATATTATCAGTTGACGAAGCAATGTCCGGAATATCGACCCACCAGGTTCCGTGCGACTCGGCATCGTTCATCGGAATGCCATTCACCGTCACATTGATCCGGTTCAGGTCGGTTCCACGTATCTTGAAATTCGTATACCCGACGCCAGTTCCCGCATCCGAAGTTGTCACAAAAGAAGGAGTCAGGCCAAGTAAATACGGAATATCCTGTCCCATATTGTTATCCCTGATTTCCGATTTTTCGACGGTTGTAAAAGCCACCGGAGTCTTTTCCTTTGCACGTGTAGCCGATACCAGCACTTCTTCGGCCAGGATATTGTCCTGTTTCAAAACAACGTCAAGTGTTTGGTTTCCGCTCAGACTTACTTCTCTGTTTTGTCTTTCGTAACCGATAAATGATACACTCAACTGATACACTCCGGCTTTCAGCTTTTTAAACTGATAAGCGCCATTTACATCGGTTGTTGTTCCGTTAAAACCGTTCGAAATCGTCAGGTTGGCACCAACCAGCCTTTCTCCATTTTCAGTTTTCACTGTTCCTTTCAGGGTAAATTGGGCAAATCCCCAAAACACCAGGCATTGCAAAAGCAATGTCAAATAAATCCGTTTCATTCTTGTTTTTTAAATGGTTAATAAATAACCAATGAGGCAAGTAATTCCCTTTCGCCATCCCTTCGCCAGCATTACCTGTATCAGGTTCGGTGGGTGTGATCTCAGCCTGTAATTACCCCGACTTTCGTCAGGAAGGCACCCCATTGCGTAAATTGATGGGGCAAATGTATGATTTTTAGCAAACGCAATCCAAATTTTTCTGAGAAAAAGTGTTTTTAGTCTTTTTCTTAATGTTGGTTTTTGGACGAAAACAAGTCTCGAAACTTCTCAATCTCCTTATCCGGAAAAATTGTCATTCAGAATTTTACGAAAATGGAAATGTTGACATTAAAAATGACTTTATGGCACTACTAATCAACGATATAGCCAATGGCATTCAGTTTGAAATATCCTACATGAAAACAAGAAAAAATATTCATGTATAATTAAAAAATGGAGGAATTAAACTATGTTACCAGTATTTAAAACCAGAAGCTTACCGGGTTTATTTGATGAATTTTTTAATGGAAATTTACTTCCAAACTACATTGAAGAAGGAGCTTGGAAATCGACTCCGGCTGTAAATATTTACGAGAACAACGAAAAGTTCGAAATCGAAATTGCAGCTCCCGGCCTCGAAAAAGAAGATTTCAAAATTGACCTGAAAAACGACTACTTGTTGGTTTATTCTGAAAAGAAAGACAAGAAAGAAGAAAAGGAAAAAGGTAAAGTGGTTCGTTCAGAATTCAGGTACTCTTCGTTCCAGCGTTCGTTCGCATTGCCGAAGGACATTGATTTAAATGCCATTCAGGCAAATCACAAAAATGGTATCCTGGTAATCGAACTTCCGAAAAAAACCGAGCAAAAAGACAGCTCTGTGCGACAGATTGAAATTCAATAAGCTCTTGATTGGCTTGTGTTTGTTTGGGATTGTACTTTAAAAGTGCAATCCCTTTTTATTTCAGAGTGCTTTCTTTGAGAAACTCAACGGCAACAAACTTTCCACACCATTCAAAACCAAAATACCATCATAACCGTCAAGAATAATCCGGATTGGGGTTTTAAACCGCACTTCAGTTTCGGCCAAAGCCTGTCGGCACGAGCCACAAGGCTTTACCGGTTCGTTCACCAAAACACCCATTTTAGCTGCGGAAACGGCAATCGTTTTTACTCTTGAATCAGGATAATTGGCATTGGCATAAAATAATGCAACACGCTCTGCGCATAACCCAGAAGGATAAGCAGAATTTTCCTGATTATTCCCGGTAAGGATCATTCCATTATCAAGAAAAACTGCCGCCCCAACATGAAATCCGGAATAAGGAGCATAAGCCTGCGCAGTAATTCGCCTGGCTTCCAACAGTAACTTCTGGTCATTTATAGGCAGTTCATCAATATTTTCAAATTCGTGTACTACAATTTTGATTTCAGTCGTTTTCATAAGTAAACGTTTTGTCCAAATGTACGTTAATACTTGTTATTTGACAATGATCCTAACTTGCAACATTTTCTTATTTTTGTGAAACAGACTAACCGATAGTTATGCTCAAATATACATTACTCTTTCTTGCATTAATTGCAGTTACATTAGGCTTTGCCCAACAGAAACAATTTTCAAGGGAAGAATACATTCAAAAATTCTATCCATTGGCTATTTCGGAGATGGAACGAAGCGGTATACCGGCCAGTATCACGCTGGCTCAGGGTTGTTGGGAATCGCAAAACGGGAATAGCGTTCTTGCAACTGATGGAAACAATCATTTTGGTATCAAATGCAAAGCAGAGTGGAAAGGCAAAAAGATATATCACGACGATGATGCCAAAGGCGAATGTTTCCGTAAATATGCTCATGCTGAAGCCTCGTATATCGACCACTCTAACTTCCTGATGGCCGGAAGCCGATACAGTTTCCTTTTTCAGCTCGATCCGAAAGACTATGCAGGCTGGGCCCGTGGATTAAAACAGGCTGGTTATGCTACTGATCCAGGCTATGCTGAACGGCTAATAAAAATTATTGAAGATTTCAAACTCTATGTTTACGACGAATATGGCGACAATCGTCAATTGGCATTAATCAAACAAGACCCTGAAAAACCCAAGCCGGTAAAATCTTCAATTGCAAAAACAACGAACATTTCTCGTAAAATTGAATTGAGAAACGGATTACGATCCATTGTTGTTGGCGAAGGCGATACCTACGAAAGTTTGACGAAACGTTTCAAACTAAAAGATTGGCAACTATACACTTATAATGATTTTGGGAAAGGCAGGCAGCCAAGGCCAAACGAAATCCTATACATTCAGGCCAAATACAAAAAGGCCAGTAAGCAACACAAACAGCATGTAACCGAGAATGGCGACACTATGCATTACATCGCCCAGCGTTACGGTTTAAGATTGAAGCAGTTGATTCGCAGAAACCGCATGGATGAAGGACAAGAACCTGCTGTTGGCCAAATCGTTTATCTCCACAGCAAAAAGCCCAGAAAAGGGTAAAAGACTAAAAAAACCACAAAGATCACATCGGTTTGAATGCAGGAGCGGAGCTTTCTTGTTTTCGCCCAATTACTCGTCGCCGCAATGTGTTCTCTGTGGGTTGAAACTATTTTGAATCTATAATCACTACTTCGCTGGAATATTCTTCAGTGTTTCAACCAAAAAATCCCAGAATTTGCTGACCGATTCGATGTTTACTTTTTCGTCGGGCGAATGCGGGAAACGGATGGTTGGTCCAAATGAAATCATGTCCCAATGCGAATAGGTTCCGCCCAAAATACCACATTCCAGTCCGGCGTGAATCGCTTTAATTTCAGGAATACGACCGAATTTATCATTGTAAACCTGAAGCATGGTTCTCAGGATAGGCGACTCCATGTTTGGTTTCCATCCCGGATAACCACCAGTCAGGGTAACTTTGGCTCCGGCTAATGAAAATACTGAATCCATTCGAGAACCCAATTCTGCTCGTGCTGAATCAACAGAACTGCGCATCAGGCATGAAATGCTAATCGTTTTTGTGTCATTATCAGACTTTACGATAGCCAGATTCGTAGAGGTTTCAACCAAACCGGGCATGCTGTCGCTCATGCGGATGGCGCCGTTTGGACAAGCTACAATGGCATGAGTCAGGTTTATTTGTGTTTTTTCGTCGATCAGTGATGCGGGCATCTCCGTTTTCGAGAGTTCGATTTTAAGCGTTGGTTCGGTGGCTGACAGTTCGCGTTTGATGATCGTGGTCAATCCGGCAACCAATCCAACCAATTTATCGGCAGTTGCATACGGAACAGTAACAATTCCGAAAGCTTCACGCGGGATTGCATTACGCAGGTTCCCACCGTTGATTGATGCTAAACGAAGGCCACAAACTTTGTAGGCTTCTTTCAGAACACGGAAGAAGATTTTGTTGGCATTTCCGCGACCAAGGTTGATGTCCAATCCGGAATGACCGCCTTTTAAACCAGTAACATTCAATTTAAATGCGATTGAATCAGCAGGAACCGGAACTTCAGTAAAGTTGAACAGAACATTGGCATCTTCGCCGCCAGCGCAACCTACGTACAATTCGCCTTCGTCTTCCGAGTCCATGTTAATCAGGATGTCGCCTTTCAGCATTCCCGATTTCAGGCCATTCGCCCCGTCCATGCCGGTTTCTTCGGTAGCGGTAAAAAGCGCTTCAACCGGACCGTGTGCGAGGTCTTTCGATGCCAGAACTGCCATTGCAGCAGCCACGCCAATTCCGTTGTCGGCTCCAAGAGTGGTTCCATTGGCTCTTACCCATTCGCCGTCGATGATGGTTTCAATCGGATCTTTGGCAAAATCGTGGTCTTTGTCGCTGTTTTTTTGAGGCACCATGTCGAGGTGACCCTGAAGGATAACGCCTTTGCGCTTTTCCATTCCGGCAGTTGCCGGTTTGCGGATAATTACGTTTCCTGTTTCATCCTGAATAGTTTCCAATCCGAGGCTTTTTCCAAAGTCAAAAATGAATTTGCGGATTTGCTCTTCATGATGAGAAGGACGCGGTATACGCGTCAACTGGTAGAAATTTTCCCAAACGTCGTTGGGTGTTAATGTTGAGATTTCGTTGCTCATATAGTTATTTTTAAAATAAAATTCGATTGAAAAGCGATAATTGACGCGTATTTGAGCTGCATTTTTACTGATCACGACTCACAAAAATCTTACTCTTTTTGGCAAAAAATGACAGCTTCTAAAAGTACAATTAATCTGTGTAGTTTGTTCTTGAAACGGAACAATAAAAAAACCTGCATCCATTTTAAATGGATGCAGGTTTTTGATATTTTCAATTCAGGAAATTATTCCTTGATGTTTGGTTTTTCAAGTCCATAGCCTTTTTTGCGGTCTTCCGCTTTCAGGAGCAAGGCAAACCCGATGGCGAGAAATCCGAAGAATGCGAATATCAACATCGGGATCATGTAATTGTATTGGGTAAGCACTTGCTCTTTGCCGTCAACCAATTTGGTTATTGTGCCTGTGATACAATATTTATCCAGAACAACACCAATAAGTAATGGAACGCCCATTAATCCCCAGTTTTGAACCCAGAATGTCATGGCATAAGCGGTTCCCAGCTTGCTGTGAGGAATGATTTTGGCAATAGATGGCCACATGGCGGCGGGAACCATTGAAAAAGCGATGCCCAGTAATATGACCAATCCAATGGCAACAGGAAGACTATTTAGTGATGGGATGGAGAACAACAGGTGAACACAAACCAACAGGATAGAACCAATAATCATGATGGTTGCCCCTTTCCCCTTTTTGTCGAAAATGCTGCCAAACACAGGCGTAAGGAGCAAAGCTCCAAAAGGCAACAATGCAGGAATGTATCCGGCGAAAGAGTCAGAAATCTCGAATTTCTGAACAATCATGTTGGTAGCATATTTTATGAATGGGAAAACGGCTGAATAGAATAACACGCACAATGTAGTAATATACCAGAATGCACGGTTTCTACCTATTTCGATAATATCAGCGAATTTAAACTCTTCGTCAGCAGCTACACCGGCATCGGCATCTTCCTTGTCCAGTTTGCGGTCCATGACGGTGAAAAGAATAAAAACCAGCATACCAATACACAGGAAAACTAAAGCAAGGAGGACGGGTGCACTGATGTCGCCAGTCATCCGAACCAAAGGTATTGGGGTGAACATGGCCAAGGCGGTTCCGATACGACCGGTTGATGTATTTAATCCGATGGCCAGTGCCATTTCCTTTCCGCGAAACCAGCGAACAACGGCCTTGTTAGCCGCGATTCCAAACATTTCGCAGCCTACCCCGAAAATGGCAAAACCGAATCCGGCAACTACGGATGATTTGGCTGATGAGGCAATAGCCTGCCAGCCCAAAATATTTAATTCAAACATTCCCTGAACATGACCTGAAATAGCCCAGTATTTAACGGCTGCACCAATCAACATGATTCCGATGGAGAGGATTCCTGTAAAGCGAACGCCCATTTTGTCGAGGATCATTCCGCTGAATACAAGCATCAGCAAAAACACGTTAAACCAACCGTATCCGCTGGTGAAAAATCCGTAGTCGGAAGCCGACCATGACAGAGAGCCTTGAAGCCTTTCCTGTAAAGGAGCCATGGCATCGGTTAAATAATATGCACACATCATAGTGAACGATATCAGTATGAGCACTAGCCATCGGGCGGTTTTAGAGTCGCGAAGAGTCGCTTTTATTTCATTCATGTTGAAAAGGGTTTTGTAAATTTTTAATGCGCTAAATATAAGAAAATATACTTCGGTGAAACGACGATAAAGTTCAGGTAAAAAAAATCCCGGAAGTTTACTCCCGGGATTAATATGCCTGATTGATAAAGGTGTGTCGTTCTATTTGATTTCGGTGATGCTTTTAATTGCCCCAGTGGCCGGAAAGAATTCGAGTTTGTAGCTTCCATCCAGTAAATCCTCCGGAACGGGCGCCGTGGTTCCGAACTGCGCAATAGGAGTGCGGGCTCCCGCCAATTGTTTGCTTCCATCCAGAATGCGGATTTCAGACATACCTGGAATTCGGTAATATAAACCACTTTTGCCTGCTTCCGGATTGGCCGATGCACTTAGTGTACTTTGTTTCGATGCGAGGGTTTCATCTTTTGTAACTTCGATTACGATTGGTCGTCCGGATAAATCAGCTTTTGGCAACACGCCACGGTCTTCGCTGAAACGGAAAAATACTTCGCCTTTGGCAGTTTTTTCGCCGGGAATATAATCAAAACTGAAATCGTAGGTTTGTTTAGATGATTTTCCGATAAAGAGAGCGAGGTAATTTTCCTCCATTTTGGCCAACTCGTCGCGCATTACTTCAAATGCTTTTCCATCCGGAAGTGGTTCGTCGTCGGCATTGGTTAGCAAAGCGAAGCGCGAATTCCTGAGGTTAAAGATAGTTTCAGCAGCTTCGGCTGCTTTCTGATCGATATTTTTCGAAACCATTTTAAAGCTTTTAGTCGAGTCGGCTGGCGAATAGAAACTCCAGATCGATAAGTCGGTAAAATTCACGCGGTTTTGCAGGTCTTTGGTCAGGAACGATTGGGTTTCAATTCCTGATTCCTGAGATTTTACATCAGCATTTATTCCGGCCAGAATGCCCGATTGGGTTAAACTTACTAGTTGAGCCGATTGCCCGAGCGCTTTGCGTACCTGATCCGGATCGGGTTGACTGAATGTTTCCAATTGCATTTCGTCGATGTTCCAGCGGTCGCTGCTTGTGGTTGGGGCGTTATCGATGCCCAGCATTTTCGATGCATAATTGCAGAACGGGCCATTCACAAAACGTTCGCGGGTGGCCTTGATATGAACACGAATGCCGGTTTGCGGCAGACTGTAAACGACACCTTCCAAAGGCCCCGATGCTGCGCCGGGCACTTCCTTTTTCTTGTCGTCTTTTGGGGTGGCAAAAAGTGTTGAAGTAAACAGCAGTAAAATAATTGCGAATATGGATGTTTTCATTGTCTTGAAAATTTAATTGGTTTCTGTTTTCATCGTAATTTAAAACCCAAAAATAGCCAAAATATTATTCGAGTTGCAGAAAAGCTTTTCCCAGATGGCTGATTACGTCACCAGCAATCAGCGAATATTCTCCAAATTCGGTTGCTGCCAGGTCGCCAGCCAGTCCGTGGAGGTAGACGCCGAGCAAGGTTGCATCTTCAGGCGTGTAGTTTTGGGCCAGCAAACCAAGAATGATGCCGGTCAAAACATCGCCACTTCCGGCAGTGGCCATTCCCGGGTTTCCGGTGCTGTTGAAAAACGTTCGTCCGTCAGGAAAAGTAATGCAACTGTGTGCGCCTTTACAAACGATGATGACTTTGTACTTTGCTGAAAACTGAAGCTGCTTTTGCAAACGCTCGTATGAATCAGCCGATGATCCGGCCAGTCGCTCAAATTCTTTGGGATGCGGAGTCAATATTGCATTCTCAGGAAGAGAATTGTACCAATCCTGATTTGCTGATAAAATATTCAGGGCATCGGCGTCAATTACCAGTTTGACGGGGCTGGTCTGAAGCAAGGCTTTCAGAGCCTGTTGCGTTTCCAGTTTTTTATCGAGTCCGGGACCAATTCCTATGGCAGAAAATGAAGATAAGTCGGGTACTTCGGAGAAGACAGTTTCAGAAGAATCAATTGAAATCATGGCTTCAGGAACTGAATTTTGCATGATTTCGTAACCCAATTGCGGAATGTGACAGGTTAGCAAACCAACTCCGGAGCGCAAACAGGCTCGCGATGCCAGAACTGAAGCCCCCATTTTTCCATAGCTTCCGGCAATCAGCAGCGCATGCCCGTATGTTCCTTTGTGCGAAAATTTCCCGCGTTTTTTAATTTTTCCTGAAATGAATTCTTTGGTCAGGAAATGGTAATCGCTTTCGGTTTGATTGATGGCTTCGGGATGTAACCCAATGGGCAGAACCGTCCAGTCACCAACAAATTGAGCATTTTCAGGGAAAAGAAAGCTCAGCTTCGGAAATTGGAACGTAAGGGTGTGGCTGGCTTTGATGATTGCTGAAAGATCGTTGTCCGAGTTGTCTTCGCCGAATAATCCGCTTGGAATATCGATGGAAATGATTGTTGCCCCAGACTGATTGATTCGCTGAACGATCTTTTTTGCAAGTCCTTCCAGTGGTTTATTCAGGCCAGATCCAAATAGTCCGTCGATGACAATTGTATCTTCCGAAATTTCAGGAATTGAAGCTTCGGAATCTATTTTTTTCAGGATAACCCTGTTTTGTTCTTCGAGCCGCTGCCAGTTGATTGCCGGATCGCCTTTGAGCTCTCGACCAAAATCAGCCAGACAAACAGTGCATCTGAAATTGCTCCCGGCCAGCATCCGTGCAACAGCCAACGCATCGCCACCATTGTTTCCGGGGCCGGCAAATAAATAAACATGCCGACCGTGATTCATGTGCTTCATTACCCAATCGGCTATTTTAAACGAAGCCCTTTCCATCAGGTCAATGGACGAAATGGGCTCCAGTTTCATGGTCTGTTGGTCAATTCCGGCGATTTGTTTACAGCTAAAGAGTTTCATGCTTCCAAGTTTAAAGTCAAAAGTACAAAGTTTAAAGTGAAAAACTTCGTGAATAATGGATTCATTGATATCTTTCGTAGTGCATATTTCTCTGAATTAATTTGCTTTACGAATAAAAAGCAACTTGTAAAATCCATTTGGATGAGGTGATAAACCATAAATATTAAGGATTGCTGATAATAGTCAAATTTTATTCTTTAAAAACTTAGCTATATTTGTCACTATTGCAAAAACTTACAACAAAATACTCACTTACTAAAAACAACTGATTATGCTGAAAGGACATCCCAGAGGGCTTTTAGTGGCATTTTTTGCCAACATGGGCGAACGCTTTGGATTTTACACAATGATGGCCATTCTGGTTCTGTTTCTTCAGGCCAGATTTGGATTGACAGAACAAGCCGCTGGCGATATTTACAGCTGGTTTTATTTCGGAATTTATGCGCTGGCCCTGATTGGTGGTATTTTAGCCGACTATACCAAAAAGTATAAGCTGGTTATTTTCGCTGGAATCGCGATTATGCTTGCGGGTTATGCGTCGCTGGCCATTCCGGGGATGACGTTGACAGTTACCGTCATAAGCTTGTTCGTAATTGCTTTTGGGAATGGACTTTTCAAAGGAAACCTTCAGGCGGTGGTTGGTCAGTTATACGACGATCCGAAGTACTCGAAGATGCGCGATTCAGCATTCATGATTTTCTACATGGGTATTAATGTGGGCGCTTTCTTTGCTCCGTTTGCTGCAACCGGCGTTCGTAACTGGTGGTTAAAATCGAATGGTTTGATGCACGATGGTAGTCTTCCATCACTTTGTCACCAATACATCAATGGCAGTCTGACTGATACTACTCAGTTCGCAGAACTTGCCAATAAAGCCAGTATTGCAGGTCCGGTAACCGATCTGGGTGTTTTTGCACACAAGTATATCGAAGTTTTCTCTCGCGGATACAATTATGCGTTCGGTATTGCTGCCGGAGCCATGATTATCTCGATGCTGGTTTATATTTTCTTCCAGAAATACCTTCCGAATGCTGAAAAGAAGGTAGCCCAAGTTGATAAAAATGTTGTTAAAACTGCCGAAGAGGCTAAAAGTTCGCAGACCAACCCAATTGCTATTTTGGCCTCGCTTGCTGCTGCTACCGTTGTTACTGTTCTTACCGGTTTGGTGCTCGATTATAAAACAGGTATGGCTTTCGGATTGCTGGCTGCCTTTGTAACATGGATTACCATGATTTCCACTAAGGAAGAAAAGCCTAAAGTTACCTCGTTGATTCTGGTGTTTTTTGTGGTGATTTTCTTCTGGATGTCATTCCATCAAAATGGTTTAACCCTGACTTTCTTTGCACGCGACTATATTGTGAAAGAAGTAAGCGCCTTTACTTATCTGTTTTTTGATATGTGGTCGATTCTGGCCGTAATTACCACTGTTGCCGGTTTATTTGTGATGATTGGTAAAGAAAAAAGCACAACTACCCGTCTGATTGGCTTAGCAATGACTCTTGTTGGCGGTGGCGCTGCCTATTATTTCATGAGCGGAAACGGAGCTTCAAATGCTATTGCTCCTGAAGTCTTCCAGTCGTTTAATCCGCTGTTTATTGTTGCGTTGACAACTTTGGTAATGGGTATTTTTGCCATGTTGAACAAAGCCGGAAAAGAACCATCAACTCCTAAGAAAATTGGAATCGGGATGATTATTGCTGCCGGCGGATTCTTGCTGGTTTTAATTGCTTCAATCGGATTGATTTCTCCACATACATTGGCAGGCCAGGCAGTTCCTGAAACTTCACGGGTTTCGCCATACTGGCTGGTAAACAGCTACCTTATTTTAACTGTTGCCGAACTATTCCTGAGCCCGATGGGACTTTCGTTTGTATCTAAAGTTGCTCCACAGCGTTTTCAGGGATTGATGCAGGGAGGATGGTTGCTGGCAACTGCGGTCGGAAACAAACTGCTTTTTGTTGGTAGTTTCTTCTGGGGAAAACTGGAATTGTGGCAATTGTGGCTCATTTTCATCGTTTGCTGTCTGGTTTCGGCTACATTTATTTTCGCGATCATGAAAAAACTGGAGTCGGCTACCAAATAATATAGGGTGATAATCCAAAAAATATTCAAAAAAAGAGCGGCTTTTGCCGCTCTTTTTTTGAATATTGAAAAAACTAAAATCGTGGTGCAATTCTTACTAAATTACTCCCATTTGATGGTTTTCGAGTCGAGAGTAATGAACTGAACATTATTCCCTTTATCTGTTGTTACTCCAGTTTCATATTTTACTCCAAGTAACTCAACAACATAATTGGTATTAGCTACAGGCGATTTTCCAGTTGCCCAACCTGAAGTGGTTGCACCAAATTCGTATTCAGCTTTGTCCGAAGCAAGAGTTGCACTTTGAAATAAAAGCTCAGCCTTGTTGGCCGAATAGAATTTCACGATGTAAGCATCGCCTCCCTGAACTTTGTCCCATGTTGTTTTAAGCAGATGGTTGGCCATGGTTGCTGTTTTGATGGCAATAGCTGCAAGCTTTTCGTCACCAACTACATCTTTTCCTGTGATTTTTTCGTCGCTCGTTGAAACAATTTCGAATGAATAATCACCTTTAGCGGGTAATTCACTTGAATAGTCGGCAGTTTGCGGAATAAAAACAAATTGATCTTTTTTTGAAGTAGCGGTAAGTTGGTATACTTTTCCACCTGTTCCCGGAGCTGTAACTTTGGCCGATTTGATTTCATAATTAGCACTAGCCTTCACGAAAATTCCATATTTCACACCAGCATCTGTTTTAATGTCTTGAATGTTAACGTCAACGATTGCATTCAAGGGTGTTGGTTTCTCATCATCTTTATCACACGAAACCATTGCAAAAAGACCAAAACTCAGGACAAAAAGACCTGCAAATAAATTTCTAAACTTTTTCATTTTTAATTACTTTTGATTGTTATTTAAATATTACCGGACTATTCCGGTTGTTTTGATACAGAACCGTCCTTGGGGGGGCGGTTCTTTTGTTTAGATGAGGGCTTGTTGGCTTTAGTTGCGTCCATTTTGTGTAGTTGGTGGTATAATTGCTTTGATAATATTGGTGATCACTATTTATCAACAACCTATTCTTGTTTTTTCGTTGGAGTTTTTTTTACTTCAGGATAAATCAATACTGTTATTTTCCCTCGAAACAGATTTGCTAATTCTGAAACAGATCCGATTTTTATGTTTTATTTCCTTCGTTTAATGGGTTTCATGTATCGAAGACAAACAACTTGCCAATAAAAAACTTACTTTTGACTGACTCCTGAAAATACAGTTATGCAGGCGAAAATTCTCAAAATGTGGATTGTTGTGGCCTTATTTATTGGTCTGAATTCGTGTGGAGTAAAAACGGTAAAAGACGTCCCGCCAAACTTTCAACCCTTTTTTGAAGAATATGGTGTGAAAGGTTGTTTTTTGATCTATGATGTAAAAAACGATATCTACCAGATTTATAATTCGAATCGTTGCGAACAAGGGTATTTGCCTGCCTCAACTTTCAAGATCCTGAATTCATTAATTGGGCTTGAAACGGGCGTTATTACTGATGAAAATATGGTTATCCCTTGGAATGGAATTGTTAGTTCAGTCGATGAATGGAATCGGGATCATACGATGGCAAGCGCAATCCAATATTCGGTTGTGCCCTATTTTCAGGAGGTAGCCCGTCGGATTGGACCTGACCGAATGAAGCAATTTGTTGACGATTCGGATTACGGGAAAATGGACATCTCAAGGGAAACCATTGATAAATTTTGGCTTTGGGGCAATTCGCGTATTACCCCATGGGAGCAGATGAATTTTATCCTTCATTTTTATACCAACAAACTGCCTTTCTCTCAGGAAAACATTGATCTGGTCAAAAAACTGATTGTTCTGAAAAAGACCGATAATTGGACCTTTAGCGGAAAAACCGGAATGACGGTTCAGGACGGCAATAATGTGGGTTGGTTAGTTGGCTATCTGGAAGAAAACGGGAACACCTGGATTTATGTTTGTAATGTTGAGTCGGGACAAGACAATACCGAAAAATTCAAGGAAAGCCGTCGCGGAGTTACCGAAATGGTATTTAAGTCGATGGGCTTGATGGAAGAATAGAAAGTGGTCAGTATTCGGTCGCAGTTTCCAGTTCCCATTTCTGATTACTGAACACTGCGACTGAAAACTTTCTTATCTTTTTACCTCAACCAAGGCCCCGTCAATAATTTTAACAACAACATCTTCGTCGAGTAAAGTGGTGATGTCGCCTAAATTGGTAGCATCGCCTTCAGCCACTTTCCGGAGTATCCGCCGCATGATTTTCCCTGAACGGGTTTTCGGCAATCCGGGAACCAGTTGGATTAAATCAGGTCGGGCAAATGGCCCAATCATATTGGTAACGGCCATTTTTATACTTTTCCGGATGCCTTCTTCACCCCCGGTAGAAAGTTCGCCGCAAACCACAAACGCATAAATTCCTTGTCCTTTAATCGGATGTGGGTAACCAACTACAGCCGATTCGTTCACCAACGGGTGCGCATTGATGGCATTCTCAATTTCAGCAGTTCCGAGCCGGTGACCTGAAACGTTGATCACATCGTCGACCCGACCAAGGATGCGGTAATAGCCGTCTTCGTCGCGTTGCGCACCGTCTCCGGTGAAGTACATGTTTTTGTATGTTGAAAAATAAGTTAGTCTGTACAGCTCGTGATTGCCCCAAATGGTACGGGCGATTCCGGGCCATGGAAATTTAATACAAAGGTTTCCTTTCACACTGTTCCCACTCATTTCCTTATTTTCACCATTCATGATAATAGGTTGAATGCCAGGCAATGGCAAGGTTGCAAAAGATGGTTTTGTGGGGATAATTCCAGGAATCGGACTGATCATCACACCTCCGGTTTCGGTTTGCCACCAGGTATCGACGATGGGGCAGCGGTTTCGGCCAATGTGGTCGTGATACCAGTGCCAGGCTTCTTCGTTGATGGGCTCACCAACTGTTCCCAATACTTTCAGCGATGATAAGTTTTTGTCGGTGATGTGTTCCATTCCGAGGGCGAGCAACGAACGGATTGCAGTTGGTGCGGTATAGAATTGATTGACCTTGTGTTTGTCAACCACATCCCAGAATCGTCCGGCATCGGGCCACGTTGGTATTCCCTCAAACATCAGGGTTTGTGCACCATTCAGCAGTGGTCCGTAAACAATGTATGAATGGCCGGTAACCCAACCAATGTCGGCGGTACAAAAATAAATATCGCCGGCATTGTACTGAAATACATTTAGAAAAGTATATGCCGAATAAACCATATAACCACCAGTGGTATGGACAATTCCTTTGGGTTTGCCGGTCGATCCGGAGGTATATAGAATGAACAATACATCTTCAGCGTCCATTTCTTCAGCCAGACATTGGTCCGATTTTCCATCGATGGCTGTGTGCCACCAGATATCCCGGCCTTCAAGCATTTTGATGTTCGAATTGGTCCGTTTATAAACAAGAACTGTTTCTACGCCAGGGCAACTTTCCAAAGCTTCGTCAACAATATTTTTAAGTGGGGTTATTTTTTCTCCACGGAAGCCTCCATCAGCGGTTAAAACTACTTTAGCTTCTGCATCGAGGATGCGGTCGGCCAGTGATGCCGCAGAGAAACCGGCAAAAACAACCGAATGAATGGCGCCAATACGTGCGCAGGCCAACATGGCAATCGTCAGCTCAGGGATCATCGGCATGTAAATGGCCACCCGGTCGCCTTTTCGAACTCCCAAATGTTTAAGCGCATTTGCAAATCGATTGACTTCTTTGTATAATTCTGTATAAGTTAATGTTCTAGTTTGCTCTTGCGGATTGTTCGGTTCCCAAATAATGGCAGGTTGGTTTCCGATAGTATACAGATTTCGTTCGAATATATTTTCTGTAATGTTTAGCTTTCCTCCTGAAAACCATTTGATAGATGGGCCTTCAAAATCCCATTCCAAAACTTTGTCGCAGCGTTTATGCCAATAGAAATCCTGGGCTACTTCAGCCCAGAAAGCCTCCGGATTGGTAACGCTTTTCTGGTATTCATGGATGTAGCCCCCTAAGCTGTGAATTTTTGCGGTCATTGTTATTCTAATTAGGTTAATAAAAAGATGCTTGAGTCCGAATAGTCTGAGTTGTTAACAATTCAAACGAAATTTGGTTGACTGGCTTTTAATTTCTGATATATCCGATATTAAAATCAACTAAAACTATGAGAAGATGTATTTGTTTCATGTATAATTCTGAATTTAGGAGGAAGTTAGGTTAAGTGAATCCGTCAATAAATATTCACATAATAACTAGTCGGGTTTCTAAACATTTTAATCAGATTATATTTGTAAATTTATTCAACTGATTTAATATTAATTAAATAGATCATGAAAACAATAGATCAATCAAAACCAATTTTAGTTACAGGAGGTACTGGTTATCTGGCTTCCTGGATTATCAAACAATTACTTGATGAGGGGAAAGAGGTTCGTACCACGGTCAGAGACCTGTCTCAAAAGGACAAATCTGCACACCTGACTGCTTTGGCAGTAAAAAGTAAGGGAACACTGACCTTCTTTGAAGCTGATCTTCTTAAAAAGGGAAGTTTTGCAGAAGCCATGGCTGGTTGCGAACTGGTTATTCACACGGCATCGCCATTTAAAATTTCAGGATTAAAAAATGCCCAAAAAGAATTGGTTGAGCCAGCGCTTGAGGGAACCCGAAATGTGCTGGAAACGGTAAATTCAACAGAAAGTGTAAAGCGTGTTGTGCTGACTTCGAGTATTGTGGCTATTTATGGCGATGCTGTTGATATTCAGAAAACAGCGAAGGGAATTTTTACCGAAGAGGATTGGAACTTTTCGAGCACTGTCGATCATCAACCTTATCCCTATTCGAAAACATTGGCCGAGAAGCTGGCATGGGATGTGGCTGGCAAGCAGTCCCGTTGGGATCTTCTGACGATCAATCCCGGATTTATCATGGGCCCATCGCTCAGTAAACGAACTGATTCGACCAGTATTGACATCATGATTCAACTAGCAACCGGTAAATTTAGAACCGGTGTTCCTTCCGGCGATATGGGATTTGTAGATGTTCGCGACGTTGCAAAAGCTCATATTTTGGCTGGTTTTAGCCCGACTGCTTCTGGTCGTCATATTTGTGTTGCCGACCAAAAAACATTTTTGGATATGGCGAATGTCATTAAATCAAGTCATTCTAAGTACCCACTACCCAAAGGATTTGTTCCGAAATGGTTGTTTTGGCTAATTGCTCCTGTTGCCGGTTTTACCCGTAAATATGTAAAACTGAATGTAGGAATTGATTTGAAATTCGATAACAGTTATATCCGAAAAGATTTGGGAATAGAGTTTATTCCGTTTGAAAAAACGATTACCGATCATTTTGAACAAATCTTAAACGACGGCATTGTAAAACGAAAATAATATGGGACAGATTGCAAATGTAATCGGAGCGAGTGGGCTCGTCGGACACGAATTGCTGGTGCAATTACTTGATCATCCTGAATTTGAGAAAGTACGGATTTTTGTTCGCCGTACAACCGGTATTGTTCATCCAAAGCTGGAAGAACAAATCATCGACTTTGATCAGACAGAAAGCTGGAAACCTCTGGTTAAAGGAGATGTGCTTTTTTCAACCTTAGGCACTACCATAAAAACGGCCAAAACCAAAGAAAATCAGTATCGGGTTGATTTTACGTACCAGTACGAATTCGCTAAGGCTGCTAAGGAGAATGGAGTCCCAACTTATTTGCTGGTTTCGTCGATGGGAGCTAACCCGAAATCTTCGGTGTTTTATTCCCGGATGAAAGGCGAGCTGGAAGATGCTGTTGCTAAACTACCGTTTCAGAAATTATTTATTATCCGGCCTTCTATTTTGGATGGCGACCGTCAGGAGAATAGGGCAGGAGAGAAGGTTGGCTTAATCTTAAGCCGGTTTGTGACTAAATTTATCCTGAAAGTTTACAAACCGACACCTGTCGATTTACTGGCATCAAAAATGATCCGTTTGTCGTTGGAAAAAGTTCCTGGAATTCGAACGATTGGAGGACTTGAACTGTTCCAAAATTAAATTTTCTCAACCAAAACAGCTTTCATTCGTTTACTATCGAAACAAATAAATTTCAGAAAACATGTACACTGGTTTTTTACATTTACACAATACACTGCGTTGGTTGGTTTTGCTCAGTTTGGTTATTACCTTGGTTAAATATGTCTCCGGATGGCTGGGGAATCAGTCCTGGAAAAAGACTGATAATATTTTGGGCATCGTTTTTACATCGCTCATGGATGTACAGTTATTGACTGGTCTGGTGCTTTATTTCTTTCTTAGCCCAATCACCAAACTGGCCATTTCTGACTTTGGGGCTGCCATGAAAGATCCGGGCCTTCGTTTTTACGCCGTTGAGCATTTCTCGATGATGCTGATTGCCGTCGTTTTGGTTCACGTTGGACGGGCCAAATCAAAGAAGGCCAAAACCGATTCGGCTAAATTTAAAACAGCTACCATTTTCTTTCTGATTGCCTTGGTTGTTATACTAGCTGCTATTCCATGGAGTAGGGTATAGATCATAGGTATTGTGAATAAAATCGCCACTAAGGGAATCAGAAAATTCTTTTAGTGGCGATTTTTTTTAGATATAATCTGAACCTTTCACTTTTGGCGTGTACAGGAACTAAAAACATGATCTTTACAAAAAAGAAATACCTGATTTTGATACTGATCCTCGGTTTATTAATTTTGGGCTTTATACTGATGAGTGGAGGCAGTACTAATGATCCGAATGTTTTCAATCCTGAAATATTCAGTTTTCGGCGAATTACTTTAGCTCCATTGGTAATTATTGGTTCGTATTCAGCACTTATTTGGTTAATCTTAAAAAAGACGGTGAATTGATTTACCGGAGAAAAAATAGAGCTTTTAGCGACAGCGAACTGATGCAGCAAATCGTTTCGGGCGATCAGGCTGCATTTAGCGAACTTTACCTACGGTATAAAGGCCGGATGTACTATTATTTCTATCGTATGCTGGGAAATTCGGCCGATACTGCCAACGATTTTTTGCAGGAGCTTTTTATGAAACTGATTGAAAAGCCTGAAAGTTATAATCCGGCGTATTCGTTTTCAACATGGTTGTATTCGGTAGCCAACAACATGTGCAAAAACGAATACCGGAAACGTGGCATCCGCCAGGAATATCAGGATGCTGAAGCACTGGAACCTCAAATCGATTATTTGTCTGATTCTACCATTGAACCAGAAAAGGTTGTCGAAAAGATTTTCGCAACGCTTGATTCTTTGGGCGAAGAACACCGTTCGGCTTTTTTGCTGCGATACCGCGAGGGATTTTCGATTAAAGAAGTAGCCGAGATACTCGAACTTCCGGAAGGAACGGTCAAGTCGCGGCTGTTTTATGCCAAAAAAATGCTGGCTGAAAAGCTGGAATATTTAAAAGATGAAATTGAATTTTAAGACTCAAAGCCATGAATAAGAATTCAGAACAATTGCTTTCAAAAGTGCTTCGTAACGATTGTATCGGTGAACCGGACAAGGCTGTAGAAGATCGCTTGATGTATGCCTTCTTGTTGAAGAACAGCAGGGTCAGGGTGAGGCAGAATTCGTTTTCGAGTTTCGCCGGATGGTTATTTTCAGGACAAAGCTTTGCTTTAAAAACTGTCATGGTGTCTTTGGTTGTGTTCTTTTCAATTTTTAATAACCAATTCACTTTCGACTCCGGAAAGATTAGTTCAAGCGATTCCATTTCCAGTCAACGGGTTTTAGTTGCTGATAGCGCCCATTTTATTCAATTGGTCGATTCTCTTCGTGTGGATAGTTTGAATTGATTTCCGGCTGTCATTTAAAGCATAAATGCCGCATAGAACGAAATTCTGTGCGGCATTTGTTTTTATGCTATTTAATTCATCCGAAGGCTCTGAGTTATCGGATGAATACATCAAGCGAGATTATCCAAGCTTCCCGGCAAATTCTCTCAGGCGTTCGTTCATTCTTTTCAGTTCTGACTCCGAAAGTGTATCAACAGCCTGTTTGATCAATTCGTTATATAACGAGAGTTGGTATCCTGCATCGTCAAGAATTGATTCTTTCTGGCTTGTTGGGAACGTTGAATAGTATTTTATCCATTCTTCAAGTGATGCGGCCAGTTCCTGAAACCGAACTTTTCCCAGTTGCTTTTGCCCGTTTTGGACATATAAACTGGCTAATAAAATACTCTGATAATCGACTGGCCAATTGCGGAGCCCCATGAT